>JAEEGI010009681.1_pt1 | contig 21055 bp, 10 predicted proteins | sample 8958751 | NCBI WGS metagenome assembly JAEEGI01 (sample SAMN16246545, study PRJNA631951) | gut metagenome | biome: gut microbiome; feature: rumen; material: KS-attached | host: Bos | place: Iran: Karaj | collected 2018-10 | reverse complement strand
GTAAAGAATTTGGGAAATGTATATGTTATTATTGTTCAGGATTAAGTAAGAAAAATAAACCACTATATAAAATATGTAGATAAGAATTAAAGAATAATTGTAGAGATAGACATAATGGAGAAATGGCAAAATGAATAATAAATTATGCTTTACCTAATGAATATGTTGAAATTGGCCAACAGAAAAATTATAGATATATAATGTGTTTAGATGATATGTTAGAAACAGATAAAAATGATATATTAGCTAATCAAATGGCTGGAGGATATGGACTACAAAATTATTTTAAATCTGATAATTTAAAGATTTAAATATATGGAGAAAATATATTAACTTTAAATGAAGGAAAAGGAGCTTTAATATCTAATATATTAGGAAGAAAGACCTGATTTTATATTATTAAATAAATGTAGAATAGAAAAGACTAATTTTAATATGTCAGGTTATAAATTAGAATTATCAGAAAATGAAGAAGTAGGAATAATATATAAAGATACAAATCATTTTTAATAAATGGTTTATTCTTATTTTTTTTATTTAATTAATATATAATATGAGTCGGCTTGCCCGACTTTTAAACTAACTAACCAATTAAGGCATATTTTAACAAATCAAGTAATGAATCTTTTAGAAGCAATTGAATATTCCTATTATTCTAATCATTCAAACAAAAAAGAAAAAAGATAATAAAACAATATGATTAATTAATGCATTTATTAATGATAAGTATAAATATAGTAAAACAAAGATTGAAAAAGAGGAATAAAGAAATCCTTGGATTTTTTTCTTTAATTTATTAATAAATATGAGTCTTCTCTATCTAAGTAAACTAAGATTATTTTTTGATTTAAAATAATATATTTTATATATAATTAATTTTTAATAATTATTTTATTACTTTAATTTAAAAATGAATTTGAAAAAAGGAGAAGAAATAAGGAAAAAATTTTCATTTTCAGAGAAAAAAATTTATATAAATAAATTTGAAGATAATAATAAAGAAGAAATAAAAAAAGAAATAGACAAAATAAAACCATATAATCAAAAAATAATAAATGAAGAACGAAATTATAAATTAGAAAAACTTCTTTCAGAGAATCTTGAAAATTATTCTTCAATAAAAAAAATAAATGAAATAAGAGATGAAAATTTTTTAAAGCATTTTAAATCAGAAACATTGGAAATAAAAAACATAACAGAAGAAGAAAGGAATAAAATAAATGAGAATGAAAAAATAATCGTTAATAATAATAATATAAAAAATATAAATTATCAAAAAGAAAATGATATATTAACTTTATCAGAGATAACTTCAACAATAACAAGAGATTTAAATGAATCAAATGATGAAATTTCAAAATTAAAAAAAGAAAATATTAAACTTAAACAAAATATAAATGAATTAAATGATAAATTTAATTCAATTGATTTTGAAAGTATTTTAAATTTTAATAATGAAAAAGAAAAAATAAATAATAAATTAATTGAATTTTCAAAAGAAAATAATCAGAAAAATTCAATTATTAAAAAATTAAATGATTGTATTATTGAATATAATAAAACTATTATTGAAAGTAAAAATGAAATTTTTGAAAGAGATGAGCAAATTGAACAATTAATTAAAGAAAAAAATGAATTAATTGAAAAAAATAATATTTTGTTAAATAAGTTAATTCAAAATACAAAAGATTCTGAAATTTTAAATAAAAAAATGAAGGAATTAATTAATGAAAATGAAAGAAAAAATAATGAAATAAATTCTTTATCAATGATTATTTCTAATTTACAAAATGAAAATAATTTAATTCAATTAAATAAAAAACAGGAAAATGATAAAATAAATAATATATTATTTTCATACAAACAACATCAAATTGAAGCAAATAAACAAATATTAATTTTAACAAAAAATAATACAGAAAAAGAACAAATTATAAATAATTTAAATCAAAATATAATATTTTATAAATCTAAAGTTCAAGAAAATCAAAAAAAAATTTCTAATTTTTTTAATATTTTAACAGAAATAAAAAAATATGTTTTTGAAGTTGAAAAAATGATATCAAATAAAGATTTAAATATATATAATAATGAAAGAAAAAATAATATTAATGAAGATTTAAGTCATCCACAAATAAATAATATTGATATTAATACAAATGAATATAGTAATTATTTGTTAAATTCTTTAAAAAATATGATTGGAAAAATAGATTCTAAATTAAATGATAAATAAATATTGATTATTCTTCTAAATTATTTTTCAACATTTTTTTAATGAAAAAAAAAAGAAATTATTTTGAAATGTAATTTTTAAATAAAAATAAATTAAAATTAAAAATTAATTTAATTATAAATATGCAAAATAATATTTCAAATTAACATTTTTTATAGAGAATTAGACATTAAAAAAATAAAAAAAAGAAATATAAAAAAGAATAAATTTAAAAAATTTCTTTTAATTTTTAATTAAAGGAAATTTATGGAAAAAATATTATTATTTAAAAAACTCAAATAAACTATTTATATATTATTTTTATTTTTTTTAAAATAACATTTAATTTAAATAATCTTTTTCTAACAAATAATAAGTAGCAGTAGCATAATTAATTTCATTTTTCAATAAGCAATTAACTAAATATTTTTTCTCATATCCAATTAAATTTTCAATTTCTTTCAAAACATCATTTTTAATAATTAATTTATTATTTCTTTGTTCGATGTTTAATTCTCTTAAAGATTTATTTTTAGGAGAATTTAAACTACTTTTTTTTTCAGCAATCATTTCATCATTTAATTCAATATTAGGTGAAATTTGTTTTGAAAAAGAAAAATTATTAGAAGAAAAATCATTATTTGAATCATAATCATTAATATTATTATTGTCAATTGAATTATTTTGTGTTTTAATTACTCCATTATCAAATTCATTATTATTATTTAATTCATATTTTAAATTTGCATGAAGAGCTTTTCCTTTAAACTTAATTATATTATTTTCAATTAATATTTTATTATTATTTAAATTATCATCTGAATTTTCTATTGAATTATAAGGTGCTAAGATTAAACTTTTTGTGTTTCCAATTTGTTTTTTATCATCTTCTAAAGTATCTAAATTTTTATCTGTGAAAAATTCCATTAAATCATCTTTTGTATTATTTAAATAATCAATATTATATTTATTCAACAATAACTTTTCAGCATTAGTGAATAAATTTATGTTAAATCTATGATTAACATTAACATTAATAATCCAAGGATGATTTAATACTTGAGAGACAGTTAATCTTTTTTTAGGATCAACTTGTAACATTCCATCAATTAAATTAGAAGCATCATCAGAGATAAAATTTAATTTAGGGAATTTTCCATGAATAATATTATTTTGTAATTCCTTAATATTATTTCCTTTAAAAGGTTGATTACCTCCTAAAATATAATAGAGAGTAACACCAGCAGACCAAACATCACATTCAAAGCCTTCATAACCCTAAAAAAATAACAAAAAATATTTACATTATCTTTAAAAATTTCAGGTGCAATATAAGCAGGAGTTCCACAATGTTCAAACATAATATCTCCTGGAAGTAATCTTCTACTTACTCCAAAATCACATATTTTTATTGTATTTGTTAAATCTATTAATATGTTATCTAATTTTATATCTCTGTGTACTATATTATTTTTATGTATGTAATCTAATCCTTCCATTAATTGTTTAAATATTATTTTTGCTGTTTGCTCTGATAATTTACTCCTTTTTCTTATGTAATTTAATAAATCACCACATATATATTCCATTACTATTAATATATGAGTTTCTGTTTCAAAATAATCTAAAATTCTATTATATTTTATTTTTTATTTTACTGGGATACAAAAGGATTTTTTAATCTTGTTAATATATCTATCTCATGTTTGATTTTCTTTCTATCATGTTTCTTTAATTTTGATTTATTGAATGATTTTATTGCTACTAATCTACCTGAACATATATGAAGAGCTAAATTTACTTTTCCAAAAGCTCCTTTTCCTAATAATCTACCATATTTATAAAAGTTAAATTGAGTTTTTGGATATTTTTCATTTGTATAATGAACTATATATATTTTTAAATTGTTATATAATAATATTTTTTACATTGTTTTATATATTTTGATATTTTTTCCATTTCTCTTCTATAAAATTCACTTTCTCTTATTGTACTTTGCATTGATATTGTTTCTATTGCTGATGTTTCTTCCTTTTTTATTTGGCAATTTATTTCCTTATTATTTTCTTTTTCTTCTTTTTTTTTTGTATTTTCTTTATTTGATAAATTTTTTTTATCATTATTTATTTTATTTATTATATAATTATTATATATTTGATGACTATTATTCATTTTATTATTATTTAAAGTATTATTTGATTTTTTTTTATTTTTCATTTTCTCAATTAAAACATTGTGAATAGAGTTTTTTTTAATTAAAGGATTATTATTTAAAATATCTTTTATACTTAAATTATTTTTTAAAATATGTTTAACACCTTTATCAGAAGGAGAAGGATTTGCAGTATAAGGTTTATTATTATTAACAATATTAATTATTTTAGAACTTTGATTAATAATAATATTATTATTATCTTCAATTCTACTACTTGATTTAGAATTTTGTTTACTTTGAATAGAAGTAACACTTTTAATATTTTTATATTTATTTTTTAATTTACTTTTTAAAAAATCTCTTTCAATTTCTTCTTTTTTTTTCATTGATTTATTACTAATTGAAGAAGTATTTTTAGTAGAATTTGTATTTTTTAAATTAGAAGTTATATATTCAATATATTTAATATCATTCATTTTAATATATTTTTTACTATTCGAAGTAAAATGAGAAGATTTTAATAATTTACAATTATTAGCAAAATTTAATATATTTTTTGTTAAGGGAATTTCATTTAATCCTTTTATATTAAAATTATTATTTGAATTATGTAATATATTACAACTATTATTTTTAATTTTTGTTTTTATTAAAGTTGATACTGAACTTGTTATTGATTTTGAAATTGAATTTTTTGGATTGGAAAATTTTTTTAATTCATTTGATTTTGTTTTATTTTTATTTTTACTATTATTTTTACTATTTTTCACAGTTTTTATTTTCTCATTTGAATTTGTTCTTGAATTATTTTTTGTTGGATTTGCTGTTTTACTTTTTTTTTTATATTCTATTTTACTTTGTTCTATTGAATTATTTGAATTTGATTTTTTAATCATATTATTATTTTTTTTTTCATCATCATTATTTTTTTTCATGTTTTTTTGAAGAATATGAGAATATAAATAACCTTTCATATTCTTTTTATTTTTACTTTTACTTTTTGATTCATTATTTATTTTATTATTTGATTTTAAAAAATTTTGAGATAAATTATTTTTATTTTTCATATTATTTTTTTTTTCAAATCTTGGACTTACTGCTTTAGAATTTTTATTTGATATTTTATTTTCTTCTTCTTCTAAACTACTTATACTACTTTTTATCATTTTACTATTACTTATATTATTACTATATATACTTTTTCCATTATTTTTTAAACTTGTTTCAAAATGAATTTTATTCGAGTAATTATTCAAAAAATTTGAATGAGTGTTCTTCAAATTTTGAGAGTTTTGATGTTTAGAATATATTTTTTGAATTTTCTTTTTAAATATGTTATCTATTCCATTGTTTTCTTTAAATAAATCTTTTATTTTGGTTGATTGGAATATTACATTCGAATGTGACATTTTTTTTATTTAAGAATTTAAATTCTGAAATCAATTTAATTTAAAAAAAGACTTTTAATAGTTTTTTAATTTAGAATATATTTCATGTTAAAGAATTATAAAAAATAATTTAAAATAATTCAAAAAAAATTGTTTTTTTCTTCTTCATACAATTGTTTTTTCCATCAATTTCTTTGTATTTGTTTTCATATTTACTGCTTTTTTTGTTGTTAATAATAGATTAAAACAAATTTTTTTAAAAAATAAAAAGTTAATTTAAAATAACATTTAAAAAATACAGAACAATTAAATTATATAAAAACTAAAACATAAAAAATTTAATATTTAGCTTTATTAACTTTAATTATAATATCTTTAACAACGCTTTTATCTTCAATAGTAGGAGGAATATAAATTTTTTCTTTATTAACAATTTGTTTTAATAAACTTCTAATGATTTTTCCACTTTTTGTTTTAGGTAATTTATCAACAACAAGAACAAATTTCATAGAGCAAATTCTTCCAATTTTTTCAACAACATTAAAATAAACTTGATTAATAATATTATTATAATTTGTGACTCCTTTTTGACAAACAATAAAACCAAAAGGTACTTCCCCTTTTAAATTATCTTTTAAACTAACAACTGCACATTCACTAATAAATTTAATTTGATTAATTATTTCTTCAATTTTTCCAGTAGATAATCTATGACCAGAAATTTTAATCATATCATCATTTCTTCCCATAATTCCTACATAACCTTTTTCATTAATAAAACCAATATCTCCTGTAATATAATATTCATAATTTTTACTAATATATTTATTTAAAAAGATATTATCATTTCCAAAAAGAGTTGTCATAAATCCTGGAGGTAAAGGTAATTTTATACAAATTATACCATTTATATTTATTGGTAATTCATTTATTATATTTTCATCAAATATTTTAATTATGTAACCCATTAATGGAGGACCTGAAATTCCAGGTTTTAAATCATTAAATTTATTTATTCCGATATTATTGCAACATATTGGCCATCCTGTCTCTGTCTGCCACCATTGATCATTTATTAATATATTATTTTTTTTTTTTTCTATTTTCAAAATATTTATCTAAATTATTTTTTAGCCAAATATATGTTTCAGAATCACATCTTTCACCACTTAAATGAATACTTTGTAAATTATTTATATTATAGCTATTTAAATATGATAAATTTGGATCATTTTGTTTAATTGCTCTTAATGCTGTTGGAGCAGTATAAAAAGCTTTTATATTATATTTTTCTATTATTTCCCATATTTTACCTGCATTTGGAGTTCCAATTGGTTTTCCTTCAAAAATTACTGTTGTTGCGCCTCTTAATAATGGACCATATACTATAAATATATGACCAACTATCCATCCTATATCACTTGTACTAAAAACTTTATCTTTTTCATATATATTCATTATGTATTTCATTGTAAAATTTATTGTTATTATTGATGAATTATCATGAACTATTCCTTTTGGAATTCCACTTGTTCCACTTGTATATAAAATAAAAAAAGTCTCATTTCCTTTTAATTTCTCATATGGAATTATTGGTATTTCATTATTTTTTATTTTATTAATTTCTTCATCATATATTATTGTATTTTTTCTATTGATTTCATTCTCTTTTATAAATAATGAATCATATCTTTGAAAAAGTAATATTTTAATATTATTTAAAAATTCACTTCCACAAATTTCAATAGCTTTTTGTGTAATAGAATAATAATTAATAGTTCTTTTAGGTTCAATTCCACAAGAAGAAATTAAAATAAATTTTGGTTTAGCATCTTTGATTCTTTCAGATAATTCATAAGAAGAGAATCCTCCAAAAACAACAGAATGAATTGCTCCTATTCTACAACAAGAGAACATACTTATTATTCCTTCTGGAATTGTTGGCATATATATTATTATTCTATCACCTTTTTTTATCTCATTTTTTTTAAGAATATATGATGTTATATTTATTTGTTTATATAAATCATTATATGTTAATTTTATTGTCTTATTTAAATAATAACTTTCAAATATTATTGCATATTCATTTCCTAAATTTTTTTCTATGTTTCTATCTATACAATTATAACATATGTTTAATTCAGAATTTGGGAACCATTCATATAAAGGTAATTTTTTGTCTGGTTGATTTAATATTTCATTTTTTTTTGGGGGAGTTATATATGATATTTCTTTCGATTCCTCATACCAAAATTCTTCTCTTTTTTTTTCGTCTATTGATTTTAAATACATTTCATAATATTTGTTTTTATTTTTTTCCATGAGAAGAAAAAATTTTTGGAATATTTTAATTAAAAAATAATATTTATTTTTTATATTTTTCTAATAAAATACAAAAATAGATGGAAATTAACCTTCTTTTTTTTAAAACATTAAATATGTTTTATCATTTAATTCTTTGATTGTTTCATTAAATTTTTTTCCAATATTTCTATCATCAACATTCATATAAAATGTAAAGGAATAGAAGCAATTAAAACAATGGATAAAAAAATAGAATAAATATATCAATTTTTGAGGCATAATAATGTATAAAGTTCATCCTTTAAAAATAAGTACTTTAGCAGTCAATTCATCAATGAAAGGAATTATATATAATAAATAAAAAAGAAGTACTTCAAATTAAATATCTTCCAAAAATAGATTTTAAGAATTTTTCAATAAACATAACTTAAAACTCCAAAAATTATTTTAAAAGAAAATATAAAAAATTGAAATTTTTTTAAACTTAATGAAAATATATAATACACTTATGAAAAAAACACAGAAAGAACCAAATAAATCAATAAAAAGTTTCATTTAAACTTCTCAAAAGTGAATAAGAATTCCTATCATTAATAATAAAACTATAAAAAGTCTATATATTAACTATTTTTTTGAAATTGTTATTATGAAAGTGAATATAAACATTAAAAATAGTGAAGTTATTATATCTAAAAAAAAATGATATGAAATATAAATTAAATAAACTCCTAAATAACTTAAAATATTCCATATAATAATAATATTTTTCCTATTATTATTCTATTATCCGAGAAAAATTTTCTTAATGTTGATAAATATATTATTCCACATATTTCTATTGAATTTCATAAAATTATTTTTTCACATAAAAAGTATTTAAATTTTGAATCTGAAAATGTTCTATTTATATTATTGAATATTATGGATTATCATTTTTTTTCCTTTATTTTCTTTGTCAAAATAAGATATTTCTAATTTATTTATATTGTTTTCACCTTTCAAAATTCCTTTTTATATATTTATTTCCTTTTTCTTTAAAATGTTGATTTCAATTGTGAAGGACTGTTTTTTTATTATTTTCTTTTAACAGTAATATTTTATTTTTATTATTTTACTGATAATGAATATAATCTTTTATCTTTATGTGAATATAATATTCTTAATTATATTTTTTGTTGGGTTAATAAAATTAATAATTTGTTTGATTATCATCTCTATCTATTTTTTTACTGTTTATTTGGTCTTCTTTTTTACTTTTTATTTAAATTGATTTTTAGAATTTTAAAAATCAAATTGGATAATTAATTTTTTTTTTTATTTATTTTTAAATTTGATTTTCAGAAAATAAAAATAAAAATGAGATTCAGAATATTAATTTTATTTTCATTTTTGTCTTTGTTGTTATGTCAAAAAGAACCTTCAATTCTATTTTCTATTGATAATACAACAATACAATTAACAAATGAAATGAAAGAAATATTATTAAATACAGTAAAAGATAATAATAATCCAACATTAGGATTTTCAGAATTAATCAATATAAAATATTCTGAATTAAAAGTTGATTTAAAAATTCCATTTTCTTTTGAAATTAAATATAATAATGGAGATTTATCATCTGAAAGACTTCAATTTTTATTTGCTTCTTCTGATGGTGATTTAATTCCTTATGAAAAAGTAAAAATTCATCATTTAAATTATGAAAATAATATTCCTTCATATCCGTTTTATTATAATATTAAAAATAGAAATTATTCAGAAACTGAAATTGAATGCTTTTATACTCAAGAATTAAAAAATTATAATATTTCAAACACCCACAACAACTTGAATATTAAAAAAATTGAATCTTTTTATCATTACACTTTTGCTTTAGGAAATGATAATAAAGTTTATAAAGTTTTTAATACAAATAATGTTATTAATTTTGTTCTTTTAGTTTCAAATGATAAATTTAATGATTTTTTTATTGATAATAATGGTAATTTAATTTTAGTTAAAGATAAAATATTTATATACAAAATTATTAAAGGAAATACATCTTTTGATTTTAATATTAAAAAAATAAATGAAATTGATTTAAACATTAATTATAATAAAATAGTATATTATTCTTCAAAAATTTATATTATTTCAGAAAATAAATTATATGAAGTGAATTTAAATAATAATACACCAAATATTTTATTATCATTAAATGATTATAATTCATTATCTGATTTACTTATTGAAGATGATAGAATTTATATAATTGGAGTTAAAACAAATACAAAACATTTATTAATTTACTCATTATCAAACTCACCTATTTTACTTAATAGATATGTTCATTCAAAAATAAAACAAATTGATATTTATAATCATCCTTTTAATGGCCATAAATTTTTAGGAATATCATTTGAACAAGATAATGATTATTCAGAATTTTTTGCTGAGTTTTTAATTGATTCAGATGATGATAAACCATTAATTTTGAATAAAATATTTACATCACTTAAAAGAAATTTTATTAATTATATCACAAAAGATAATTTCTTTTCATATTTTTATGATAACAAATATAAACAAATATTTTTTATTAGAAGAGGTTTTTTCAATTCTGCATATTTCCAAACAATAAATTATAAATTAGATTTTTCAGCTAATATAATTTCAATGATATATTATAATAATATTATTGTCCCTTTATTTATTTCTGATAATTCTTTTTATATATTATCGAATTTATCATTTTCCAATCATCATTTAAATTGTACTTTTTATAAAGAAAAAACTTATATGTTACGTTTTATCCAATATGGAGATATTTGTGAAGAAAATATAAATTCAGAGGAAAAATATTCAATATGTGAAAAATTAATAGATTATACAATAAAAGTTCAAGGAAAGAAAACTAGAATAAATTTAGAAATAATAATTTATATAGTAATTGTAATTTATGTTTTATTGTTTATTATAATATTAATTTGTGTTTTAAGAAAAACAAAGTGTTTTAAAAAAAATTATATAAGTGTTCGTTTTGAAATTGATGATAAAAATAAGAAAATTTTATATGATTCAGAGCCTGAAATTGATGATGATGAAATGAAAGAAAATGAAAATGCAATGTATTATTATAATAATGAAATAAGACATTTAAAAAATAATATAGAATTAAATCCTATAAAAAAGAAATATGAACCATTAAAATATAGTACTGATTTAAGCTCTGATAGACATTTCAAATCTTCTTTTCGAAAAAATGAAATTGAAAAAGGTGTTATTGAAGATATGAATCAACCATTTGAATCTAATTATACTAGTAAATCAAAAGGTGGAAAAGTTAATTATATTTCAGAAGCAGGAAAATTCAAAAATATTTATAATGAAAAAAATGATGTTATTTTTGAAAAAAAGAAGAGTGAAAAAGAGCTGAAATAAATCTTTATCAAAATTAATCTATAAATAAATAATTTAATATTAACTATAACAAAATAGTTATAATGAAATAAGTTAAAAATAGAAATTTCTATTAAAGGGTGCTTTATTGATAGAAAGTACAAAAAAAAGAAAAAATAAAATTAAATTTCTATGAATAGAATAATTTTATTACTAATTTAAATTAATTTAATATATAAAAATAAATGTTTGAAGAAAGTGAAAATTTAGAAAATGAAACTTTAGAAAATAATTTATTTGATTTCAATATAGAAAATTCATTATTATTATCTCATAATGATCATATGAAAGAAAATAATACTAATGAAACAACAAAAAAAGAAAGTTATTTTCAAATCGAAAAAAATCCAAAAATGAAAAATTTAATGAGAGAAAAAAAAGAAAGAATAAAAATTTTATTAGGAGAAAAAACAGAAAGAGAAAAAAATTATTTTATTTCAAATGGAAAAGTTTATCGAACTTCAGATAATTTAAGTAAAGAAGAAAAAAATGAAATTAGAAAAATTCAAAATAGAATTTCTGCTCAAAAATCAAGAAATCAACAAAAACAATTAATTATTGATTTAAGATTAGAAAATAAAAAATTAAAAGATAAAATAGAATTTTTAGAAAATGAAATTAAAAATAAAAATGGTTATATTAATAAATTATCTTTTATTATTAATGATTGTTCAATTTGTCAAAATAAAATTTCAAATAATTTAAATTTTAGTATTTTTTTAAATCAAGATAATTTATCTTCTAATAATAATATTTCTTTTTTTTCAAAATCAAGTTTAAGTATATTTACTATTTTATGTTTATTATTAGGTATAATATTTTTATTTAATATTGATGTAAATAAAAAAATCAATCAGAGAAATTTGAATGAAACAAATTATACAAAATTAACTAATAATATAATTAATAATAATTCAATTAAAATTTTTTCTAATTATAATTCTTCAAATATTTTTAATTGGAATAAAGAAAATTATTATATAATGAAAGATGAAAATTTATATGAGAAAACATGTGAAAATTATTTAAATGCTAAAATTACAAAAGACTTAGATTTTGAAAATTTATTAAATCATAATCAAAAATGTTTTGATTTCAGAATGATTATTCCTTGTAAAAATAATAAAAATTTCAATGAAACTACAACTCCAATAATTGCTCTTAAAAATAGTAATTATTATAATGAAATTATAAAAAATTTAGGGAATAATTCTTTTTATGAAATTAATTGTAGAATTAATTCAGTTAATAAATATAAAAATAGTAAATGCAAAAATAATTTTTTAAATTAATATATTTAAAATTCTTTTATTTGTATAGAATATAATTTTAAAATTTGATTAAAAAAACTAAAATTCACTTGTGTAAATCAATTTAATTATTCTTCAAAATAATTAATTGAGAAATTTTCTTTTTAATTATTATAATTTTTAAGAAAAAATGATAATGAATAATTGAATAATTTGTTTAATATTTTTATATTTGTTTAATATGGATAATTGAATAAAAAGAATATAAAAAATGAGGAAAATAATTTTCAATATTAAATTTATTTTAATTTTCTTAGTATCCAAAATATATAATGATGAATGTGATAATAATTATAGAATATTACCATACAATGAAGAAAAAGTATTTATAATAAATAATTTAACTAAAACATGTGGTATTAATCAAATAGAGAATCAAGAAAGACCAATTCCAGAACAAACTTATTCAAACTGTTATTTTCTTAAATCAACTTATCAAAATCCAAGATATATTTTAGATAACAATTTATCTTTGAAATATTTAATTTCTTATGATCCTTCAACTAATCAAATTTATATTTTAAATGGTTATTCAGAACAAGAAAAAATAATTAATTTTGAATATAGTTTATCAAATACTTTAGAAATAATTTCGGATGAAATTTTTGTTATTATTGGTTCTAAAATGATTACAAATGAATATACTGCGGGAGATATTAATTTTCAACATACGTTATTATTTGTAAATTTAGCTAATCCTGATTATGGAGAAAGAATTGTTTTAAATCCTGATTTTTATTTTGTTCATTCTATTTTTTTTTCTTTATTTAAAATGAATAATGGAATACTATTACTTGTTTCTTTTAATGATTTAGGGAAAAATGACCCAAGTATAAAAGAATTATCTATTACTTTTTTTTTTATGAATTTATCTGATTATTCAATTGAAAGAAAAGCTTTTTTTGATATTAGTTATGATTATAAATATAATGATAAAGAAAAAGAAATGAAAATTATTGAATTAGTTGAAAATAATATTAATTATATAATTCTATGTTATTTTTATAATAATCCTTTAAATGTTGCTACATATAATGTAATCTGTTATTCTCAAAAATATATGAATAGTAATTTATATTTCACTAACAAAGAAATTTTATTATATAATTGTAACACCGAATATGCTTTTAATTTATATAATATTTCTAATATTGGATTTATTAGTTGTAAATCAAAAAATGATGATATTGAAGGTTATCAAATAATTAAATTTTATAGTAATTTAACAACAGTCGGTTATATTCCAAAAAGAACAGACAAACCTTTTCATTTTATTCCATTGAAAAATTATTCTCTTTTCTATTTTTATTGCATTGAAGATAATAAAATAAGAAATCAAAAAGTTATAGTTCCAGAATGTATAGATAATATAAGGAAATCAATAAATAATAGAGAAACTATAAGTTATAGTTTTTTACAACCTTTATATTTACCTACTTATTTACCAGGAGAAATGCATTATCAAAAAACATTGATTACAGTATCTTCAACTATTTTAAAAGGAGATTTAAATACACCAGATAATTTAGGAAATATTGTTGAATTAAGCAATTATGAATCTCAAGACATAAAATTTGAATATTATTTAACTATTGATTATCAAGAAATCATAGAATCCACAGAAATAACTTTTACATATCAATCAAAAAATTGTGTTGCTGATATAATATTATGTTATGAAACATGTGAATCTTGTTATGATAAAGGAAATGAAACAAATCACAATTGTTTAAAATGTCAAAATAATTATTTTTTCAATCAAAGTAATATTACAGGAAATTGTCTAATACAAAATCAACCAGGATATTACCAAAATACAACAGAATTACTTTTATGTTATAAAACATGTGAATATTGTAGTAGTGTTGGTGATTCAGTAAATCATAATTGTAAATCATGTGATACAGAAAAAAATTATTATCCTTTATGTAATTCTTTTCCTACTGATGAATCAGATACAGAAAAAAAATGTCCTAATTTTAAAAATTCAAATGAGAACATTAATCCATTTAATTGTCATTTTTTAAATGAAACATTAGATTTTTTTTATTTTAATAAAGAATGTAAATGTTTTGATGAATGTAGTGATAATTGCATTAAGTGTTTAAATAATACTTATTGTATTGATTGTGATTATGAAAAAGATTATTATTTATATTATTTTAAAGAGAATAATACTTATGTTTGTGATACTTATTATAATAAAATTAAAGAAGGGAAATATTTAGATGGAATTAGATTTAAATATGGAGAATTTAAAAATTGTTATTTTACTTGTAGCAGTTGTTCTGAAAAAGGTAATGAAACAAATAATAATTGTGATAGATGTGATAATACAAACTATTTTCCAAATTTATTAAATCCAAAAAATTGTGAATGTAAAAATTATAATTTTAAAAATGATTTAAGTAAATGTTATGAAAGCTATGCAATTACAACTTCAATTGAAGAAGGTGAAGAATGTAAATTTATATATAGAAATAGTATTTTAGATAAGGGAATATGTGTTGATGATTGTTTACAAACAGAAAATAAATTTGTGTTTAATGATCAATGTTTTGAAAAATGTCCAAATGGAACAACATTTAATATAGATGAAAAAAAATGTGAAGATGATCAGATTTGTTCATTAAATGAATATACCACATCAATTCCATTAAAATTAATAAATGAAGATGTTATGAATGATATAGCATTATCATATTTTAAAGAATATGGTCAAGATTCAAAGCATATAAAAGTAATTTATTCAGAAGATAAAACATATAATATTTCATTGTATTCTTCTCAAGTCTGTGAAAATGATATTTATTATAATTATATTCCTAAAATTGATTTATCTCAATGTATTAGTTTAATCAAAAGTGAAGGTTATAATAATTATATTGTTGAAGTTTTAAGTATTTTTAAAGGAGATTATTTACCTTATCAAGTTAAATATGAAATTTATAGTAAAGTTACTGGGAAAAATAAATTAAATTCTTTAATTCATTTATGCACTGAAATGACAATGTTGATTTATGTTCCTATGAATTCAATTAGAAAAGTAAATTATGAATTGGCTAAAGAATTATATCCTGATATTAATCTTTTTAATTTATCTGATCCTTTTTTTAATGATATTTGTTATTATTATACGGATAAATTTAATAAAGAAATCACTCTAAGAGATAGATTCTATGATTATTATATTAATTATACCTATTGTGATGATTATTGTGTTGAAATTGAAAAAAGTTTTTCTACTTATGAAGTCTTATGTGAATGTAATATATTCAAAAATCAATCTTATAATTTTAAGGTTAAAGAAAAAATTCCTGCTGATAAAAAATTAGTTTATTTCAATTTTGATTGTTTATTATGTATTTCAAAAGGTTTCCGAAATATAATTAAGAATTTTGGACTATTGTTTACTTTACTTTTATTATTAATACATTTTTTGGTTTTTCTTTACTTTTTAATATTGAGAGGAGAAAATATTAAATTGTATATTTCTTTGATGAACGGAAATCCACCTAAAAAATATATTAATTCTCAACAATTTATTGATTTTAAAAATCAAAGTATTGATAAAAATGTATTGCAATCTTTTAAAAAGAATTTATATATAAATTCTAATAAAGAAATTCCAATTAATGATTATCAAACATGGGCAAAAGAAAAATACAAATTATATGAACTTAATTTAAATGAAGGTAATGGAAATAATAATAATATTGATGATAATAAAAATATTAAAAATATGAAAAATATTAAAAATATTAATAATAGTAATACTAATAACAATAATAATAGTAATAGTAATAATAATAACAATAATAATAATAATAACAATAGTAATAGTAATAATAATAATAATAGTAATATTAATATCAATAAAATTAATTCAAATAATGATAAAATTTTTATAAGAAAATACAATGTAAACGATAATTTTATTATAAATGGTGGAAATTTTAATGATATAAATTATATTTCAAATAATAAAATAGAAAATAATAATTTTTTAATTGAAAGTGAATTGATTAAACATTCTGTGTTAAAAACAAATGAAAAAGAAGATTTGAAAATAAATGAAAAAGTAAATCATTCATCAGAAGATCCAAAAACATTAAAAAAAAATAAGACAATATTAGTAGAAGTATTTAAAGAATATGATGAAGATAATGAAGAAATTCCATTTAAACAAGCTTTAAAAAGAAATTTATCATTTTTTAAATTTTTTAAAAGACAAATTAAATTCAAACAAGGAATCATATATACATTTTTTTTGAAAAATCCATTTGATCCGATGTCAATTAAAATATTAATTTTAACATTTAAAATAGCAACAATTTATTTTTTAAACATAATTTCAATTACTAAAAAGTATATTTCAAAAAAATACCATACTGAAATAAATAATGTAATAAAATTTTATTTTTCTCAATGTAAATACCAAATAATATTTTGTGTAACAATGATAATTTTTATAAATGGTCTTTTAAAAAGAATGTACAATCCAACCAGAAAAATATTAATATTATTACATTCTCCAAAAATGACAAAAAAAATAAAATATAAATTAATGGATGAATTTGATTGTTTATTAATTCAACAATTAATTTTTGGAATAATTAGTTTAATTATTATGATTTTTTATGTGATTTATGTTGGAGAATTTTTCTATGTTTATAAAAAATGTCAAGTTGAATTGTTATTTGCATTTTTGTTAACCACATTTTGTTTTGAAATTTTTAATATTTTCATTAGCTTTATCAATTGCGTATTAAGAATTATATCTTTGAAAATTAAAAGTGAATGCTTATATAATTTGTCTTATGAACTTGCTTATTAAATAAAATTATTTTATTTATTTTTAAATATTTAAAACAATAAATATGTTTTATTAATATTTATAAATTTTTTTTAAATATAAGAATAATTACTTCTCTTTAAAATTTAAATTTTTTGGATTTGTAATTTATTGTTATCAAACTTTCTTTTTTGAGAATTTAAATTTTCATCTTCAAAATCAGAAGTAGAAATTTTTAAATGAGAATTTAATTTATTTAAAATAGACGTATCAATATTATATTCATAAGGTAAAATGAAATCATAAGGTAAATTTTTAATTTTAAAATACCAAATAGTATTCCAGAAAATTTTAGGAAAATCATGTTTAAATTCTTCAACATTTAATTTAATGCCATATTTATTGATTAAAACATCATAACTACTTTTTAAAGTTAAAGGAGAAAATAAGACAAAATTATCCAAAGAACAAGTATTTAATTTTAATTTTCCTAATTTATTTATTTCTTTTCCAAATTGAACTGTTAATTTTGGTATTATTGCATTTTTACATTCAGGACATTTTGCCCAAATAATATCTCTACTCATATTTTTAAAGTTTTTTGATAATGATTCTAAATTTATTTCTTTTTGACATTCTACACATGTATCTACATGATAAAAATATACTTCTTCACCTAATATATTACTATCGTATTTTGATTTAAATGTTCTTTTTCTAAATTTATTTTTATCAATTTTTTTTTTCTTATTTTTATCTTCTTTTAATTCTTTTATAATTGCTTTTATATTATAATTTTTATGACCTTTACTTTCTTTATTATCTAATATTTTCATTACAATATTATGGACTTTAAAACTAGGATTTAAATGTCTAGTTATAAAGAAATCATATAATTGAACAATCATTTTTTCATCACCATATAAATTTATAGCTTCAAATAATAAATTATATATTTCCATTTCGTGATTGGAAACTTTTTCTAAAACATTATTTAATTCTTCAAATCTATTATTTCTTTCAATAGAATCACAATACCAAAAAGTCATTGCCCATATTATTATCCAACATAAGCCTATATAATTTTCCATATCTGTTTGATGTACTTCTATTCCTCCTAAATGACTTTTAGATACTATATCTGCATTTATTTTTATTATTTCTTCATTAAAGTTTATTGGATAAAAATAATCTTTTATTGTTTCTTTGAAAAATAAATTTGTTGTTAATGATGGAAATATCGGATATATAAAATAGATTTGATCAGATTGATTATTTATTATTATTCCATATTTTAATAATTTCTTTTTATTTTCTTTTTTTTTGAAAAAATTAATCTCGTATTCTGATAAATTTCTTGGCTTTGTAACATTATATTGATTATGGAAATTATATTCTTTCGAATCGGTAAAAATATTTTGTGATTTATTTGAAAAAATATTATTTGAAGATGAACTATTTATTTTTTCGTCGAATAATAAAATTTGTAATATTTCATCTGAATTTTTTGGAATCATTCTTTTATATAAAAAATCACCAAATATTTGAGTTTCAGTGATGAATTTTTCATAGAATCTTCTATCATATGTTGGAATACTTGATAAATATTTATCTACTTTAAACAAATTTTCCAAACAAGGAATTGAGTTTGAATCATAAAATTCTGTATTTAAATATTGAGAATAATTAGGAAGTAATTTTGTATTAAAACGAAAAAAACATTCATTTAATTTTTTATTAAATTCATAATCTATACTATCTTCATCTATATTATTATTATTATTTGATTCTAGAATTGTCCAAATTGAATTTTTTGAAACATAATTTTTATTGTCTTTTTCTTTTTTTTTCTTTTCTTTTTCTTTATTAAAATCAGAAAAAATAGTTTCAACATCTTTAATTAAATTTTTTTTGTCATTTCTAGGTAATTCAGGGAGAGTTTTAGAAGTATATTCAGTATCATTTATCCATTTTATTTTTTGATTATCAATATCAACAATTAAAATAATATCTGACAAAGTAAAATCTTTTTCAGTGAAAAATTCTTCGGTAAATGTTTCATTAATTCCTGCAATAAATGGTGTTATACTTTCTAATATTTCATAATTTCCTTTTGGTAAAATTGTTATTATTTGATATTGATAATAAAAAGGAAAAAGTAAAGCCAGGAAACCATAAATAAAAGGATTTAATAATTTAATATTTTTAGAAAAGAATAATATTCTTATTTCTAAAATAATATATCTGTATATTTCAATTATTAAATCAAAATTTAATATTGTTAATAATCTTAAATCTAAATTAATCACCGGTAATTCATTCATTAAATTTTGTTTAATATCTCTTTCTTTATTGATTAAAGTGTATTGAATATTAAATAAACCTCTTGGAGGATATGGTATTTCAATTAATAAATTTTCAATAAATTTATCTATTGGAATTGTAATATTTAATTCATTATTATTATTTCTATTTGAATATAAACATAAATTTTGAATTATTGTTTCATATTCATTAAAAAAAGGATATATTGAGATAAATAAAAGACACTTTGGAATGTAAATATTAGGATTTTTAATATTTACGTTTTTTTCATTATTTAAAAAATTTCCTTGATTAATATTATCTTGATTATCTTGTTCATTTTCTTCGTTGTCTAGAACTTTATCAATATAATAAATAGAATGATATTTCATAATATTTTCATAAGTAATTAAACAAGTGACATATTTTTGAGGGAAATTCATGCAATAAAAATTATTATCTAAAATAAAAGAAAAAACTTGTTGTGAAGGAGGAAAAGTAAAACTTTCAATTAATTTAAAACCATTTGGAAAACAATGTAAAATAATTGAATCATCAAATGAAGTTGTATGTTTTTTAAAAGGAGGAAAATATGATATTATTTTTGGTTTTATTTGTTCAGAATATTCATTATTTAATTCTTCTAGATCTTTTTCATATAACCATGAATTTAATGCAATACTTGGATCCAATCCTACTATTAAAAAATATTCTATGAAATTATTTGCTTTGTCTAATTCTGTTTTCATATCTTCAAAATCTTTTGAATTTAGTAAAATATCTAAATTATTTTCTGAATCATTCAATTTCGGAGTTTCCTGAGACTGAATATTTATTTTTTCTGAGTTTGACATTTTTTTTTCCTTAATTTAATTAATTAATTTTATTTTATTTTTCTATTTTTTGAATTCATATTTCATGAAAATAAAATAAAGCTGTTTTTAATTTTAATAATTATAAATTAGTGAAATTATCTTCACAAAATCTTCCAAATGATTAAAATGATTTGAATAAAAAAATATAAATGATTGATTGATGATAATAAATGAAAAATATGATAATAATATAAAAGCCTCTTTAGCTCAGCGGTAGAGCGCCAGCCTTTTAAGCTGGTGGTCGAGGGTTCGATCCCCTCAGGGGGCG
>JAEEGI010009680.1_pt1 | contig 21057 bp, 15 predicted proteins | sample 8958751 | NCBI WGS metagenome assembly JAEEGI01 (sample SAMN16246545, study PRJNA631951) | gut metagenome | biome: gut microbiome; feature: rumen; material: KS-attached | host: Bos | place: Iran: Karaj | collected 2018-10 | reverse complement strand
AGTCTTGCAAACCAAAGAGGCATTGAATCGGATATTTTCACTTCCATAAGTCTCATTCCCGGTTCTAGAAAATACTCATTTTCCTCATCACTATACAATGTCAAATTAAAATCTCTGCTTCTGATGTTAATATCAAAAGTCACTCTAAACTCCCTATCTTCCTTTCCGTACATAGCCAACCTATCATAGGCAATATAGCGTTTAGGCTCTAGGGGATAATGACTAAAGAAATAATCTATTTCTTTGAATATCTGATTAGGATTAGATGGCAACTTGCCCTCTATCAAATATCTTTCCGCCTCTTCCATAGGTATAGCCACCCTTCTTTTATTAACCAGCCCTTTATACTTTTTCTTAATCTCCAAAAAGCACATACTGTCATAGGTTGGCTTACCATAGCAACGTACTCGAAACTTTTCTTTATATTTAGGTCCTTCTATTGAAGTCCTAATAAGTTGGTCGTTTAAGGTATCGTAATAAATATTTCTTATGGTATGAAGCCCATATTCGTCTTCATTCATATAGACATCAAGCTCTTTTTTAAGCAAAGCATAAGTCTTTTCATCTATAAGAAACTTCTTCTCATATCTATTAAATACTTTTGTTATTTGCCCCATGGCTTCCTCCTTTTCAATTGATGGATAAAGATTAAAGGGGCTATGTGAATGTAAAGTGAAGAAAACTAAAAGAGTTTCCGAATGTTGTGAAACGATAATGCGAATTATTTATGAAGAACACAAAAAAACCGCAAAATATTAATAAGTTTTACATTGTTGAGATGAAATTCAGAGGTTATAATATACGTACTATGATTACAAAGAAAATTGCTAAAGAAGAATTACTAGATTTTTATCAATCAAAATTTGATTATTACAAAGTAGTAAGTGCCTATTGCGCAGTTATTATTGCCTTTAGTGAGATTTCCTACTTTTTCACTGATTGCCAGCTATACGGTAGATTCTCATGGGAAACACTTATCCCGAGATTATCAGTACTTTTACCACTGGCTTTATTTTTATTGCTATATCGCAAAGTAAAATCATATAAAGCAGGCGTACTTCTCTACTATCTAATTCCCCACGCAGCTATGTGGGCCACAATCTGGTCTGTATATCATCTTGAGAACCGTGATTTTGTCCGTGAGGGCTTTATCATTATGCACTTTGCATTCCTCACCATCGGGCTTGCAATGCCTGTAATGTATCACACAATTATTCACGGATTTATCTTTTTTAATATTCTCGTATCCAATTTATTCAACCACTATGAGCACCTAGATATGATGCTCACACTTGCTATTCCTATATATATTGGAGTAATTCTCCTTCAAATAATATTGGAGAATACCTATGCAGACCACTATCTCATTAAGAAATCTCTAGAATTAAACTCAATAACTGACGAATTAACAGGGGTCTACAACCGATTTAAAATCAACGAAATCGTAGACCCGGAGACTCATAAGTTCTACACTGACGAAAGCATTTATATCGCCATGTTAGACATCGATTACTTCAAAAAGGTCAATGATAATTACGGCCATGAGGCTGGTGACATCATCCTCAAATACGTAGGCAGCCGTTTAGAGACACACGTACAAAACCAAGATTACGTTATCCGTTGGGGTGGCGAAGAATTCGTTCTACTCCTAGTAGACTGTGACGCCAGCAGAGTTGCAAAAGTCACCGAAGAGATCCGTCAGGATATATCTTCCGGAGAAAATTCTGTTTGCCCTCTGACAATATCAATCGGCTACAGTAAATACAAGGCAGAGGAAAACTACCACTCTTGCCTAGATCGTGCCGACAAAGCTCTCTACTATGCTAAAAAGCATGGCCGCAACCAGGTAGTAGACTACACTAACATATAACCTTTATAAAGCGATTGAATGCGTCCATGCCTTCTGGAGTGGATTTGAAGACGCCGGCGCACTCTAGTACCTGGCAAAATACTTTTCCGATTTCCGCTTGTAATATCGTATTTACGTTTTGACCATCTATATGGCTGTAATTTTGGGTGAATTCTTCTACCCACTCAGCATGCTTGGCTATTTCTTCATTGGAGCGGATGTCTTTATTATTAACAATGTAGTCAGCTAACATTTCCATTTCGGTCTTTAGGCGGCTTGGAAGTACCGCAAGCCCCATCACCTCTATAAGTCCTATGTTTTCTTTTTTGATATGGTGAAGATGGGCATGTGGATGGTATAAACCTAATGGATGTTCTTTGGTAGTAATGTTGTTTCTAAGGGCAAGGTCTAGTTCAAAGTAATCCCCTCTTTTTCTAGCAATAGGTGTAATCGTATTGTGAGGCTCACCATCTGTTTCAGCAAAAATATATGCCTCTTCATCGGTGTAATTTCTCCATTTGTCTAATATATTAGTAGCTAAATCAATAAGTCTAGTCTCATCCTTGCACTGAAGTCTAATTACTGAAAGTGGCCATTTAACTATACCAGCCTTAACATCCTCATATCCTTTTACAGTAAATTCCTGAATAATTGGAGCTTTTTCCATGGCAAATGTGTAATGGCCGCCTTGGAAGTGGTCATGGCTTAAAATAGATCCTCCAACAATTGGTAAATCAGCATTGCTTCCTAAGAAATAGTGTGGGAACAGTTTGATGAAATCAAATAGCTTAACAAAAGTAGCACGCTCTATTTTCATAGGAGTATGCTCTCCGTTAAAGACTATGCAATGTTCATTGTAATAAACGTATGGGCTATATTGAAAGCCCCAGTTGCTGTTATTTATAGTTATAGGAATTATGCGATGATTCTCTCTTGCAGGATGATTAATACGACCTGCATAGCCTTCATTTTCCATACATAATTGGCACTTCGGATATGCGGATTGTTTTGCATTCTTAGCTGCCGCAATTGCCTTTGGGTCTTTTTCTGGCTTAGATAGATTGATTGTTATGTCAAGGGTGCCATACTCTGTATCACATGTCCATTTTAGGTCCTTTTTTACCCTGTAAGTACGGATATAGTCAGAGGCTTTGCTTAATTTGTAAAAATAATCTGTTGCAGCTATTGGACCATGGTTATCGTATATACGGTTAAACTCATCTATAACCTGTTTTGGACGTGGGCATAGCTGATTCATAAGCTTTGTATCAAACAAATCCCTATGTGTAACTGAATCCTCTATAATACCTCTATTAACTGCCTCATCTAAAAGTTCATTTAATACATCTTCAAGCACAATATTGCTTAAATCACAGTCTGGATCTGTGTACTCATCTTCTTTCATACATTCAAGCAAAAGATTTGTAGTATATATTCTCTCACATTCTGGTGTAAGCCCCATATCAATACCATACTGTACCAACTTCTTAATACTTTCCTGAAGCATAATCCCCTCCACAATAAAAAAATTCCAGAGAAAATACTTTCTCTGGAAACTATTTTACACCCGTGCGTTTTTTACGTTCACCTATTCCCGTATATAAAACTTGCAAATTCACTCATTGAAAATGCTATACTTCTTCTACTGTAAAGTAGGAATAATCACAATAGTTCTCACTAGCTTTTCCATTTGATGAAGCATATAGTCCAATGGTACATCCTACGAATCCGCCTGATTCTTCGGTAGTGTATGGGCTCAAATCAATACATTCTGCCACGAGAATCTTTTCGTTATTCTTTTTAATGTAGATATTGGCCAGCTGATTTGCTGCCTCAAGAATTATTTCTAAATCACCTGATGAAATATCAAAAGTAGCAAGTCTGATTTTGGTTCCTTTAATAACTGGTCCTACTTTAAACTGTAGCTTATCTTTTTTCTTTACAACTAAAAGCTCCAAGTGATTTTCATTATTCTGGAATAACACCATTCCTGCACATTCATTATCTTTTGCTGGTGTAAACTTAAGCCCACAGCTTGCTCTAAATGAATGAGTCTTTTGACGAATTCCTAAGTAAGATGGATTGCCAGTATTTTCTATGGCCTCAGGACGAAGCTTTAATCTTAAGAATCCAGGATTGTCAGTAAGGGAATAAAAATCCTCACTTCTTCTTTCAATTCCAACAAATCTATCATCTAAGATTGTCTCTTCAAAAGTCATTTTATCCTTTGTAGTAATCTCTTTTGTGAATCTATATTCCGGAAGGTCAATCTCCACCTCATCAGTCAAACGACCTACTCCCGGATTAACCACAGGCCATCCGTCTTCCCAAATTACTTTTGCAAGGAATGTCTCTCGTCCCAAGCTACACTTTCCCTTGCATGGTCTAGATGCCAGCATCACCATATACCAGTTGCCATTGATATCATCAACTAAATCAGCATGTCCAACATTGCATACTGGGTAATCCTTGCCTAAATTTCGATGGGTAAATATAGGATTTCTAGGACATCCCTCAAACCATTTGAATAGCTCCTTTGAGCGAGCTACAGAAATAGCATGTTCAAAGCTTGTGCCAGCTTCTGCATGTAAAAGATAATAATATCCATCTTTCTTATAAAGGTGTGGTCCCTCTGGCCAAATAACATCCTTAAGCGCGCCCTTCCAAATTGCCATCGAAGGACCTACAAGTTTCATTTGCTCTAAATCCAGCTCTTGAACCCATATTTCCCAATCACCGTTGTAACGAACTCCCTCAGGATTTGGTCTGGTACCAACGTAATAACATTTGCCGTCGTCATCAAAGAACAGAGATGGATCAATACCTGGCGCCTCATCTTCACCTAAATAATATGGCTCAGACCAAGGACCAGCTGGATCTTTTGCAGTAACAATAAAGTTGCCGCCAGAGCTTACATTAGTTGTTATCATGTAAAAGATTCCATTATGCTCTCTTATTGTTGGGGCAAATATGCCTCTAGATATATCTCCCGACAATGGAAGTTGACTTTCTCTGTCTAATATATTTCCAATTTGCTCAAAATGCGCCAAATCCTTAGTGTGAAAAATCGGTACTCCCGGAGCATACACAAAACTTGAACAAACTAGATAAAAATCATCCCCTTTTCTGCAGATAGAAGGGTCTGGATAAAAACCTTTTAAGATTGGATTGTTAGCTATAACCATGATGCACCTCTCAATTAATATTCAACTTCTGTAACAGAGCCTGTTAATTCAATTTCAAAAATATCACACTCTCTGCCCATAAGTTCTTTACTTCTATCGTCTGGCTGTTGTCCCCCAATAGAAATCTTAAACTTGCCTGGCTCTATGATACATTTTCCCTTTTCATCAATAATGGCAAAATCTCTTGCAAAAAGGGTAAATTCAACCTCTTTTGTTTCACCAGGCTCAAGCTCTAGACATTTAACCTTTCTAAGGCTTCTAATAGGCACTCTTGTGTTTGCCTCAAGGTCCGTTACGTATACTTGAACAGCCTCATGCTGTGTATACTTACCGGTATTTTTAACATCTACCTTTAGCTTGAATGTATCACCAATTGCTCCCTTATCTTTATCAATAGAAGCAAATAGATAATCGATTTTAGAATAACCAAGTCCATAACCAAATGGATAAAGTGGTGTGCCCTTGAAATATCTGTATGTCCTATTTTCCATTGAATAATCAGAAAAATCAGGAAGGTCATCATCTGAGGCATAAAATGTAAGAGGCATTTTACCGCCTGGACTGGCCTTGCCAAATAAAACCTCTGCAATAGCACGTCCACCTCTTGCGCCTGGATACCAGCACTGCATTATCGCATTTACGTTATTAGATTCATGCGCCCATGATAAATCAAGAGCAGAACCTGAAAGCACAAGAAGTACAACAGGCTTGCCGATTTTGGCAATTTCCTCAAGCAGCTCTTGCTGACAGCCTGTAAGCTTTAATCCAGGCTTGTCTCCGCTACCGAACTGATTACCCTCGTCTCCTTCTTCTCCTTCGATTGATGCGTCTAGTCCAAGGCACATTACAACTAAATCTGAATGCTCTGCCACGATTTTAGCCTCGGCAAAACCATCTTTAGGCTCACTGATTACGTGAATTCTATCCTTCCAAAGATGAGTGCCCTCAGCGTGGAATAATCTAATATCATCACCGACAACCTGACGAATCCCCTCTAAAACAGTAATATATTCAGAAGAAAGGCCCTCATAATTTCCAATTAAAGCTCTTCTTGAATCAGAGTTAGGTCCAATAACAGCAATGGATTTATAATCCTTTTTATTCAGTGGAAGTAAACCATCATTCTTCAAAAGGACAAAGCTATCCTTTGCAGCGTCAAGAGCAAGTTCAATATGCTCTTTGCATTCAACCACTTCATATGGAATATCATCATACTTGCTCTTTCTCTCTGGAATAGTACCTAGACGAAGTCTGATTTCCATAAGTCGAGTAACAGCCTCATCTATGGTCTCTTCCTTGACAAGACCTGCCTTATAAGCATAAATCAGCTTTTCATATGTGCATCCACAATTAAGATCGCAACCATTATTAACAGCAAGTGCTGCAGATTCCACTTCACAACCTGTTACCTTATGATTTTCATGGAAGTCTCTAATGGCCCAGCAATCAGATACAACATGACCTTCAAATCCCCACTGGCCTCTTAAAATATCCTTAAGCATACGCTTGCTACCACATGCAGGTTCACCGTTTATTCTGTTATAAGCCCCCATAACAGCTTCAACTTTTGCATCCTTTACAAGACACTTAAAAGCATATAAATATGTGTCATACAAATCCTGATCAGATACTTTGGCATCAAAATGATGTCTATCACCCTCAGGTCCAGAGTGAACTGCATAGTGCTTTGCACATGCTGCAGCCTTTGGATTATCCGGGTCATCTCCTTGTAACCCCTTTACAAAAGCCATTCCAAGCTGCCCAGTCAAATAAGGGTCTTCTCCGTATGTCTCATGGCCTCGTCCCCATCTAGGATCCCTAAAAATATTAATGTTAGGTGCCCAATAGGTAAGGCCTTTATATATGTCTCTATCTTCATGTTTAACAAATTCATTGTATTTAGCACGACCTTCAGTAGAAATAACATCTGCTATATCATGAATAAGTTCCTCATCAAAAGTAGCTCCAAGGCCTATAGCCTGTGGAAACATGGTAGAATCGCCAGTTCTTGCCACCCCATGAAGGGCTTCATTCCACCAACAATACTTAGGAATGCCCAGTCGCTCAATTGCAGGAGAATGATGAAGCATCTGGCTCATCTTTTCTTCCAATGTCATCTGAGAAACAAGCTCTTTTGCTCGATTTAATGTCTCATTATTCATAACGCCTTCTCCTATACATTATTTTCCCATAATATTATCAATTTTATCATTATGGGATTTTTAGCATGGAATTATTTGTATCTGATTAATGGCATATTTTTTACTTAATAGGCGATTATCTAATTATTTCTTTTCAAATAAAAAAGTTCCCAAGAGAAAACTCCTGGAAACTTTTAGAGAATTATAAATCATTGATTGTATCTTTTATTTTATCTGCAAAGCCACGCTTTTTCTTTTCAGCCTTAACAGTCTTAGGACCACCTACTGTTGTGTTACCTGTAAGCTCATCAAACTTTCTAAGAGCTTCCTTAGCTTCTTTTGAAAGTCCTGTTGGAACCTGAACAACAAGTGTAACATAGTGATCTCCACGCATGTTCTTGTTTCTAAGAGAAGGAACGCCTTTACCTCTCAGTCTGATTGTAGTATCAGTCTGTGTTCCTGGCTTCACCTCGTATGAAACCTTGCCATCGAGAGTATCGATAATAACCTCTCCACCAAGTGCTGCCTGAGCAAATGAAATAGGAGCTGATGAGTAGATATCATAGTCTCTACGCTGGAAAATAGGATGATTTGGAAGAATAACCTCTACAAGCAAGTCACCTCTAGGGCCACCGTTTCTTCCTGGCTCACCCTTTTCACGAATGCGAACACTCTGACCATTATCAATACCAGCAGGAATAGAAACAGAAATCTTCTTCTTTCGTGCCACATAACCAGTTCCATTACAATCTGGACATGGAGTATCGATAACCTCACCTGTACCATGACAATCAGGACAAGTTGTAACATTTTGAACCATTCCAAAAAGTGACTGCTGAGTCATCATTACACGACCCTTACCACCACACTTTGAACATGTTCTCTTAGATGTGCCAGGCTTAGCGCCACTACCGTGACATGCTGCACACTCTTCTTTTAATGTAATCTCAATCTGCTTCTCGCAGCCAAATGCTGCCTCTTCAAATGTAATATGAACTGCAGCTCTAAGATTAGCGCCGCGCATAGGTCCATTAGAAGTTGCTCTTCCACCACCGCCAAAGAAGCTGCCAAAAATATCGCCAAAGATATCGCCGAAATCCATACCAGAGAAATCAAATCCGCCAGCTCCACCGCCGCCATTTTCAAATGCTGCGTGACCAAACTGATCGTACTGTCTTCTCTTATCTGCATCCGAAAGAATTGCATATGCTTCTGAAGCCTCTTTGAATTTCTTCTCAGCTTCAGCATCCCCTGGATTCATATCTGGGTGATATTTCTTTGCAAGCTTTCTATATGCACTTTTTAGCTCACTGTCTGAAGCAGTCTTGGAAACTCCAAGTACTTCATAGTAATCTCTTTTCTGTTCTGCCATAAATATACCTTACTATTCACAGTATTAAATATTCAATGATTTATGCTTGTCAAGTTTACTTGAAAAAGCATAATCAATGGGTATTTAAGCACTTGAATAAGTGGCTCCTTCCGCATGAATAATTTTAGGTGCAAAGCACCGAGAAAGAACTCTGTAAAGAGTTCAATTATGAATGCAGAGGGAGAACTGTGAATAGTACTCCCTCTAATAAAATATTATTTATACCTCTTTAAAATCTGCATCTACAACATCATCTGCTGGATTAGAATCTGTTGCTGCGCCAGCGCCTGCACCAGTGAACTGGCTCATATCTGGGCCTGCACCTGCTGCGCCCTGAGCTGCCTGAGCCTGCTCATACATCTTAGCAAATACCTTCTGTGCTGACTCTGTAAGCTTCTCCTGAGCTGCCTTAAGTTCACCAATCTGTGAATCGCTCATCTCTTCTGGAGTCTGGTACTGATCAAGAAGCTTCTGAGCTGCCTCGATATCAGCATCAACTGCTGACTTGTCAGCTGCATCAATCTTGTCGCCTACTTCATCAAGAGCCTTCTTTGTCTGGAATACGAAGCTCTCAAGGTCGTTTCTTGTATCTACAGCCTCTTTACGCTTCTTATCCTGTGCCTCGAATTCAGCTGCTTCCTTAACAGCCTTCTCGATATCATCATCAGACATGTTAGAACCAGCTGTAATTGTGATGTGCTGCTCCTTACCTGTTCCAAGATCCTTAGCAGATACGTTTACAATACCGTTTGCATCAATATCAAATGTAACCTCGATCTGTGGTACACCTCTCATTGCTGGTGGGATACCATCGAGTCTGAACTGTCCAAGTGACTTGTTGTCCTTAGCGAACTGTCTCTCACCCTGAACTACGTTGATATCAACTGCTGTCTGGTTATCAGCTGCTGTAGAGAATACCTGGCTCTTCTTTGTAGGAATTGTTGTATTTCTCTCGATAAGACGAGTTGCAATACCACCCATTGTCTCGATTGAAAGTGAAAGTGGTGTTACATCAAGAAGAAGGATATCGCCTGCACCAGCATCGCCAGCGAGCTTACCACCCTGGATAGAAGCACCGATAGCTACACACTCATCTGGGTTAAGAGTCTTGCTTGGCTCGTGACCTGTAAGAGCCTTTACCTTATCCTGAACTGCTGGGATTCTTGTAGAACCACCAACAAGAAGTACCTTTGAAAGCTCTGAAGCGTTAAGACCTGCATCCTTAAGTGCCTGGTTAACAGGACCTGCTGTAGCCTCTACTAAATCGTGTGTTAACTCATCAAACTTAGCACGTGTAAGGTTCATATCAAAGTGCTTTGGACCCTCAGCTGTAGCTGTGATGAATGGAAGGTTGATGTTTGTAGTTGTAGCAGATGAAAGCTCCTTCTTAGCCTTCTCAGCTGCTTCCTTAAGTCTCTGAAGAGCCATCTTATCTGTTGAAAGATCTACGCCTTCAGCTGCCTTAAACTCTGCAAGCATCCAATCTGTAATCTTCTGATCGAAATCATCACCACCAAGTCTGTTGTTACCAGCTGTAGCAAGTACTTCGATAACGCCATCACCGATTTCAATGATAGATACATCAAATGTACCACCACCAAGGTCGTATACCATAATCTTCTGCTCCTGCTCGTTATCAAGACCATAAGCAAGTGCAGCTGCTGTAGGCTCGTTGATGATACGCTTTACATCAAGACCTGCGATCTTACCAGCGTCCTTTGTAGCCTGACGCTGAGCATCGTTAAAGTAAGCAGGAACTGTAATAACAGCCTCTGTAACCTTTTCATTTAAGTAGCTCTCAGCATCGCTCTTAAGCTTCTGAAGAATCATAGCTGAAATCTGCTGTGGGCTGTACTTCTTATCATCGATGATACGGCCATTGTCTGTACCCATATCTCTCTTGATAGAAGAAATTGTCTTCTCAGCGTTTGTAACTGCCTGACGCTTTGCAGGCTCACCAACAAGTCTCTCACCTGTCTTTGTAAATGCAACGATAGATGGTGTTGTTCTAGCGCCCTCTGTATTTGCGATAACAGTTGGCTTACCACCTTCCATAACAGCAACGCAGCTGTTAGTTGTTCCTAAATCGATACCAATAATCTTTCCCATGATTTATATCCTCCTACTTAATAAATCTTACTAATTAAGTCTTTCTTAATTTGATTGTCGATTTGCTCGACTTATAAAGTCATTTTAGTTCGCAACCTTAACCATTGAATGACGGACTACAGTGTCGTTATACATGTAACCCTTCTGGAATTCCTCCACTACGATGTTCTCGCCAACTTCCTCATCCTCAACGTGCATTACTGCATTGTGGAAGTCTGGATTGAATTCCTGACCTACAGCCTCGATTGGCTTAACGCCAACCTCATCAAGTGTTGTAAGTAATTGCTTGTATATCATAAGCATTCCATCTGCAAATGGATCTGCTCCTTCCTCAACTGTAGCAAGACCTCTTTCGAAATTGTCTACTACAGGGAGAATCTTTTCTACGATGCTCTTAGCACCTGTTGCAAACATCTGAGACTTCTCAATTTCAGTTCTACGTCTGAAATTTTCAAACTCAGCCATCTGACGCATTACCTTGTCATTAAGCTGCTCAATCTGCTCGTCTCTCTTATCTTTTTTCTTTTCTTTTTTCTTTAAGCCTTTTTTTGAATCCTTATCGTCCTTAGCTTCGGCTTCTTGTGCCTCTGCTTCAGGAGCGGCTTCTTCGGTCATCTCTTCAGCATTTTCCACAGCTTCTTTAACTGCTTCTTCTGTAGAGAACTCTTCCATTTTTTCTTTATTCTCTGCCACTATTATCTCTCCTTATATCTATCATGTATCTTTGCCTTCTTTTTTTAGGAGCTTATCAAGCTGTCCCTTAAGGCTCTTTATATTATCAACAACATTCTCATAATCCATTCGCTTAGGTCCTACGATACCAATAGTACCCTTAACACCATCACCAAGCTCATATGTTGCTGTAACAATCGAGCAGTCCTTCATAGTGGAAATTGGGCTCTCATCACCGATGTATACTTGGATACCTGTCTCCTCATCAGATGACTTGTCAGTGAGAAGCTCAATCAAAGACTGTTTTTCTTCAAATGCATCAAGAAGTTCTGATGCCTTCTTAGAATCAGATAACTCAGGGTACTTAAAAATATTGGTAGCACCTGAAGTATATACCTGCAAATCCTCATCCTGAGTAATTGTCTCAGCTACTGTATCAAGAACCTGAGAGATAATCTCATCGTGAATACCAGCCTGCTCCTTAAGCTTAGAAATAACTGCCAAATTAATCTGGTCAATAGAAAGTCCATTTAGATTAGTATTTAAAAGCATATTAAGCTTAAGTAATGTCTCATTATCAAGTGGCTTGTCCACATTAATGATTTTGTTCTTAACTATGTTGCCATCCATGACAACTACTGAAAGCAATTGATTCTCATCAACAGCTGAAAGCTGGATAAACTTTAATCTATTTGAAATAACTGATGGAGCTGAAACCAATGTAGCATACTGAGTGTTTGTAGCTAGTACCTTTGCCACATTCTTAAGGAGTGTCTCCATTTTCTCCTCTCGCTCTATCATCCATTCCTTCATATCTGAAACTTCCTTATCTTTTGAAGCAATCAGATTGTTAACATAGAATCTGTAGCCCTTGTCAGAAGGAATACGACCTGCGGAAGTATGAGGCTGAACTATATAACCTAAATCCTCTAAATCCGACATCTCATTTCTAATAGTAGCCGAACTGAGATTCAAATCAGTATATTTTGAAATGGTACGGGAACCAACCGGCTCACCCGTCTCCAGATAGTTTTTGATAATTGCATTTAAAATCTTAACTTTTCTCTCATCAAGCTCTGTATCAGCCATACATTCACCTCACTTCAAGAAGAAATTAGTAATCAATAATTTAAATACTTTTCTTGTTAGCACTCATCTCAATGGAGTGCTAATCATTTTCTGATGTTAATTTACACCTACATAAAAGGTTTGTCAACCGACTTTAGACTTTTTTTATAAATCCTTTATTTCTTTAATATAAAAGGATTTTTTCATTTACCCATTTCACAATAAAGGCACATTTTTTTATTAAAATTCTTCTATAGTATGAGCTAATGTTGAGGAAAATATATGGATAACAATACTTATCAGCAATTAAAAACATTTGTGAATACATTTACTCTACCCGGTACCATTTTATCAGTTGAAAAAACTCCAGATGGTACCTGTGGTGAAATACGCTTTTTCGCCATTAACGAAGTTTTCAAAAAAAACTCCTTTAAACTATTCCTTGTTGATAATTCAAAATCAGATTATTCCTACGATAATTTTCACGAAATGATTGAGGGACAACCATATACATTAACAGTACCTAAAGAACCTAATTTTGAGGAAATTTGTTTTAGAGCAGCATGGAAAGGCGAATCCATTCACACCTATGTAGACACAAGAAAAATGTATGGCTTTTGGACCGAAGACATTTTACTTCCAGTAAACTGCCATCATCCAGAAAATGTAGCCTATTGCTTATTTATGTATACACTAAACAAAGAAATGGATTCCAGAAAGTTTGCAGGTGTTTCCCCTGAAATTTCAAGTTTTGTTTTAAAAACTTGTCTTGAGTTGCGTAACGAAACAGATTTTTACGCTAGTATGAATGTAGTAACCAAGGATTTGAGAAAATATTCAAATTCATTTGCGGCCTGCATTATGTCTGTAGACAGAGAACAAAAGAAATTTGAAATCATAAGTGAATCCATGGCACCTGATGCAACTTATACTATTAAAGAAATATTTAAAGAATTGCCATTTAGAATTATATCTTCTTGGGAAAAAGTGCTTTCCGAAACAAATAGTATCTTAATTAAAGATAACAATGATATGGAAGTTATTGGAAAGAAAGCCCCTGAATGGGTGGAAAATTTAAAGGAAAACGATGTCCGAACCCTTGCCTTGGTTCCATTTGTTCATCAAGGAGAAATCATAGGCTATTTATACTTAACAAACTTTGCCGTAGCTAACATTCTTAAAATAAAGGAAATAATAGAGCTGGTATCATTTTTCCTTACAGGTGAAATTGCGAACCATATTTTCATGGATAAGCTAGAATATTTAAGCAATGTAGATATGCTTACTGGCGTTTTAAATAGAAATTGTATGAATGTTAATGTTGATGAATTGTCATTGAAGTTAAAGCTTAATCCACAGCCTTTTACAGTGGCTTTCTGTGATTTAAATGGACTTAAAATAATCAATGATAATAGAGGACATAGTACTGGCGATAAATTAATTAGGGAAGCAGCCACCTTACTTACAGAGATTTTTAAAGGCGATCAAATTTATCGAGCCGGAGGTGATGAATTTGCAATCATATCTACCACTGGAACTGAAGCCGAATTCGAAGTCAAGGTAAAAACTCTTAGAGAAAAAGGCAGTAACCCAGAGTGGATTTATTTTGCTATAGGATACTATCACGACGAAAAAGGTGGCAGCCTAAGAAAGGCAATGCGATATGCAGACGAAAGAATGTACAAAGATAAAAAAATATTCTACGATATGTATCCAGAGAAAAAACGTTAGATAGAATACTAAAAAACGCGTAGGCAAGTGTCCTACGCGTTTTTTTATTTATTCTAATGTGTAATCTATGGAATCGCCAAAGTTGCCACTGATATTAAATCCAAACTGAACTGAATCTCCTGGGCAAATAGATTTATTCCAATCACATGGTGTAAAGATATAATAGTCATCTTCCTCTACCATGTTTGCACTCCAGAAACAGTCTATTTTAAAGTCACCTTTTTTAACCTTAACCTTCCAGCCTTCTGATGTATTATTAGATTCATTAGTAATAACAACACTTGCAGAACCGCCATTGCTCCACTTATTCACATCGCATTTGATAGTGTTGCCCTTTTCTTCTGAGACAGCCTGACTTACTGGAGTATCTTCTGTTTCCTCTACATTCTCTTCCACATTCTCTTCATCTGAAGCAATAAATCTATAGGAATCAATTTCTAAGTCAGCTCTACCACATGAAAAAGTAAGGTCATAGTAATATCTATCTCTTGGATATTTAATTTCATATGTCTTTGTTACAAATTTGCCATCAGTAGGCTCAAGGAGGATATACATGAAGCTAGGGCCTCCTTCACGATAGATGCGAGCTGTTAAAGATGTAGGAGTTTTTGCTCTATAGGTGAGTTCAAAGCTCTTATACCCTCTATCAAGGCAATAGTAATCAGAAAATGTGTCATTCGGCTTCATGGCAAGATAAGTTGTGTCATCCTCTGTTTTCACCTGACAATCATATAGATAATGTGCATCCTCAGCTTCTGTAGTACTGTAAACATCGTAATTTTTCTCAGCACGTACTGTAATTGGCGCAGCTAATGTAAAAATCATACATATTGCCAGCCCTGCACACATAATGTGCGATAATCTCTTTTTCATTATTCCATAACCTCCAACAATTTATTTCGTACTTATTGCACGTCCAGAGTTGAATGTAACAATTCCGGAATATATTCGCTATTGAATTCTTGCTATCCGCTTTTCAATTCTTGTTGTGCCCATCTTACTTGAGAATATCATTTTAAAATTGTTATTTTTCTAATCCTTTGGTAAGATAAATTCAGTATTTTTTATAGAGGTAATTTATGGATCAGAGTAAAATAAGAAATTTTTGTATTGTAGCACATATCGATCACGGTAAATCTACTCTTGCTGATCGTATTATACAGATGACAGGAACTTTGACAGATCGTGAGATGCAGGCACAGGTTCTTGATAATATGGATCTTGAGCGTGAGCGTGGAATCACTATCAAGTCCCAGGCCGTTCGTATTATATACAAGGCTGATGACGGTCAGGAGTACATCTTCAATCTTATCGACACTCCAGGACATGTAGATTTTAATTATGAAGTTTCTCGCTCCCTTGCAGCATGCGATGGGGCTATTCTTGTTGTTGATGCAGCACAGGGAATCGAGGCACAGACTCTCGCCAATGTTTATCTGGCTCTCGATCATGACCTTGATGTTATTCCTGTAATCAACAAAATCGATTTACCTTCCGCTGACCCACAGCGCGTCATTGAAGAAATCGAGGATGTTATCGGACTTGAGGCTCAGGATGCTCCACAGATTTCCGCTAAAACAGGTCTTAATATCCATGATGTTTTAGAGGCAATTGTCAATCAGCTTCCTGCTCCAAAGGGCGATGTAAATGCACCTCTTCAAGCACTTATCTTCGACTCTTTATATGACCCATACAGGGGCGTTATAGTATTCTGTCGAGTAAAGGAAGGTACTCTCAAGGTAGGCGACAAGGTCCGCATGATGGCAACAGGCGCTGAGTTTGATGTAGTAGAGGTCGGTTATTTTGGCGCAGGCCAGTTTATTCCTTGCGACGAACTTCCAGCTGGAATGGTTGGTTACATGACTGCTTCCATCAAAAATGTTAGAGATACACGTGTAGGTGATACTATCACTCACGTTAATAAGCCAGCTCCAGAGCCACTTCCTGGTTACAAAAAAGTTAATCCTATGGTTTACTGTGGTTTATATCCAGCAGATGGTGCTAAATACCCTGATTTAAGAGATGCTTTAGAGAAGCTTCAGCTCAACGATGCAGCTCTTCAGTTTGAGCCAGAGACATCTGTTGCTCTTGGTTTTGGTTTTAGATGTGGATTCCTTGGACTTTTACATTTAGAGATTATTCAGGAGAGACTTGAGCGTGAGTACAATCTTGACCTTGTTACTACAGCTCCATCGGTAGTCTATCGTGTTCATAAAACTGATGGTACAATGATCGAGCTTACAAATCCTAGCAATCTGCCAGATCCATCTGAAATCGACTACATGGAAGAGCCTATTGTTGAGGCCGAAATCATGGTTACTTCTGATTTCATCGGCGCAATCATGGATTTATGTCAGGAGCGTCGCGGTCAGTACATCAGCATGGAATATATTGAAGAGACACGAGCTCTTATTAAATACACTCTTCCACTTAACGAAATCATTTACGATTTCTTTGATGCTCTTAAGAGCCGTTCCCGCGGATACGCATCATTTGACTATGAGATGAAGGGTTACATGAAGTCAGAGCTTGTTAAGCTTGATATTCTTATCAATAAAGAAGAAGTGGATGCCCTTTCATTTATTGTATTCTCTGGCACAGCTTATGAGCGTGGTCGTAAAATGTGTGAGAAGCTCAAGGATGAAATTCCACGTCACTTGTTTGAGATTCCTATTCAGGCTGCTGTTGGTTCAAAGGTTATCGCCCGTGAAACAGTTAAGGCTATGCGCAAGGACGTTCTTGCCAAGTGCTACGGTGGTGATATTTCTCGAAAGAAAAAGCTTCTTGAAAAGCAAAAAGAAGGTAAAAAACGAATGCGTCAGGTTGGCAATGTAGAGATTCCACAGGCAGCCTTCATGAGCGTTCTTAAACTTGATGAGGACTAAAATGACTCCTATCGAAATATATATTCACATACCTTTTTGTGTTAAAAAATGTTTATATTGCGATTTCCTTTCTGGAGTATTCGATGAAAAAATGCAGCGGCGTTATGCCGCTGCTTTGTGCACTGAAATAAAATACGCAGCCTCCACCCACCCTGATTGTATTGTTACTACAATCTATGTGGGAGGTGGCACTCCATCATGGCTTTCAGAGGATTTAATGGATGCCATTATCACCACTGTTAAGCAAAGCTTTAAGGTTGACCCACTGGCAGAAATATCAGTTGAATGTAACCCTGGCACATTATCTTCAGAAAAGCTTAATGTGTACCGTAGCATCGGCGTAAACAGACTTTCCATTGGACTACAGTCTGCTAATGATGATGAGCTTAAAGAGCTTGGTCGAATCCATGATTATAACCGCTTTTTACATACCTTTGATTTAGTTCGTAAAGCGGGCTTTGACAATGTAAATGTGGACATTATGATGGGCCTGCCTCATCAAACAATAGAAAAGCTAGAACGCACCTTAAATGCGGTTACACTGCTTCGTCCAGAGCACATTTCTGCCTACTCTCTCATTATTGAAAAGGGCACGCCTTTTTATGAGAAATACAAATTCGATGCTGTTAAGCAGCAGGCTGGAATGGAAACCGAGGAACTTCCTACAGATGAAGAGGCATATCGCCTTTACAAGTTCACTATGGAGTACCTTGAGAAAAAGGGTTATAAAAGATACGAAATATCAAATTACGCCAGAGGAGGCAAGATATGCCGCCATAATGTAGGCTATTGGGACAGAGTTCCTTATCTTGGCCTTGGACTTGGTGCAGCATCTCTTTTTGACAACATTAGAACATCAAATCTTACGGATATTTACAAATACGTAGAGACTTCTGAAGCCATTGAAGCAGGCAGTCCCGTTTCTACAGAATTCTCCTCTCCTTATTTTGAATCAGAGGAAAAACTTAGCAAAAAGGATGCTATGGAAGAGTTTATGTTTTTAGGCCTTAGAAAGATAGATGGTGTTAAACGAAGTGATTTTCTTCAAGCTTTTGATATAGATATAGAGGCCATTTACGGTCCAATTATTAATGCTCTTAAAAGCCAAGGCTTTATGGATGCAAAAGAAGGCCGCCTATTTCTTACTGACATAGGTATAGATGTAAGCAATCAGGTTTTATCTAAATTTTTATTAGATTAATGGCCGATTCCTATTGACAAAATTACATCTATTCACTATTATATTTGAGTATGCGTTGAACTGTCCGTGTCCGGCTACAACGTATTTAAATTTGAAACTTTTATTTTTATACAAATTGGAGGTGTAGCAACACATGGCAAATATCAAATCTGCAAAGAAGCGTGTTCAGGTAACAGCTATCAGAACAGAGCGCAATAAGGCAATCAGATCAGAGGTTAAGACATACGTTAAGCGTGTTGAGGCTGCTGTAGTAGCTGGTGACAAGGCTGTAGCTGAGTCAGAGCTTAAGGCTGCTATCAAGGTTATCGAGATGGCTGGTTCAAAGGGTGTTTATCATGATAACACTGTAAGCCGTAAGGTATCTCGTCTTACAAAGCTTGTTAACACACTTGCTTAATTAAGAATATTTTAAAAGCATCGGTCCCGTCAGCCGATGCTTTTTTATTGCAATTTATTATTTAATATTCTTTGCTCTGAGCTCTTCTATCTGCTTGTTAGCAATAAATTGCTGCAAGAATGATGCATGGTCAGCAATTATTGAACATCCGCTAAATACGCTTCCATCCTCATTAACTTTTTGATTTGCAATTTTAGCTGTTATTTCTGCTACTGGATGCACTCCATCAGAAGCGTAATCTACCAAATGCAACATAAAGTATTCGTCAGGATTGATCTGAGCTCCCATTGGCTCTACAATAGCCACTCCACAATAAGATATATCCTTAACTATAACAGAATAGATATTATCATCCTGCTCCACATCCATAACCTTATCTATATTAATGCGAATGCCTCTTCTGCGATTAAATCTTTCACCAAGCTCATCTGAGGCCACCACAACATAAATCAGTCTGCCTGATTCTAATTTGAACTTATAAAGCTTAACATCTTCCCATCTAAAAACACCAAAAGATGTAACAACTAGAAAATCAAGGCTACTTATTTTGCCCTTAATCTTCGCAGCCTTTATTTTAGCCTGCCATTTGTTTACAACATCATCAAGTGGAAAAACATTTCGACCATATTTTTCTCTAACCTGAGAAAGCTCTTCAGTAGACAAAGGCGCTCTTTCAGCCGGTAATTCAATTTTCTGTTCACCTACATCAGCAACAATTGATACAGCCACTTTAGAGCCTAAATCAGCTATGCTAATATTTTGAATCTTTCTACTAACCATATATTATTCTTCCCTAATTACATTATTCACTCTCTTCAAGTGTATCCCCAAGAGCATCCGCAATTTCCGCTCTCCAATTATCACTATTAGAGTTTTTCTCAACACTTTTCATCTTCTTGCCATTTAAAAACTCTAGTTGCTTCATGGCAATATATTTTTGTAAGGTGGCAGCGTGCTTATCAGCCAAAATACAGCCATATATATCATGACCACCTTCAACCTTTTGCACTCTGTGTACCTTTCCCACGAATCTGCCTATAGAGTATGTTTTTCCTTCATCATGCTCCATAAGATTCAATATAAAAGGATTATTCAAATTTATATCTTTTTTTGATAGATTTATAAAGCTAAAGCCGCAGTATGAAATCTCTCTAACAAGTATAGGAAGCCTTTCCTTATCCTGCTCTAGTTCCATACGAGTATCAAGATTGATTCTGACTCCGCGTCGTCTATTGCATGGAACTCCCTTAGGATTAAGCCCATGTATCAAGTGAATTGACTTTCCATCATCAAAATTAAACTTTAAGATTCTTACATTAGAAAACTTAAATACACCATCGCCATGAACAGCAACAACTTCAACCTTAGAGTTCTGTTGCATGAAATTTACAGAAAATGTCTCACCATCCACTTCTTCTGTTATAAGCTCGATTGGTATATATTTATCTCCATATATATCATCTAATGCCTTCTTTTCAGCTTCTGTAAGCTCTGCATAGATTGCCTGAATGTCTAACTGTTTTTTGCCTTGCATAGCAGTAACAGTGATACTATTACCAGGCGCCACCTCATTAATATGAAGACTTTTTTTCTTTGTTTCGCTCATTAATCTATTCCTTCTAAATTAAACTCTGGAATGAAGCTTTCCTTTGCCACCCTTCTATCTTGAATAAATGCGTTTTCCACACCTATTGACAAAGCATAGTCAATAAGTGAGTTATACTCCCTCTTTGTAACTCTTCTAAAAAGCTCAGGATAGTCATCCTTAATGTGAGCCATTGGCGTATACTGGCTCATCAAGCTTATATATATATTATTACCATATTTATTATGTAAATAGCCAACTATTTCTTTAGCATCCTTAACATGGCCTGGAAGTAAAAGCTGTCGAACAATAACACCTTTTCTTATAAGACCATTTTCATCAAAAGTGACCTCACCTATCTGCCTAACCATTTCATCAATTGCAGCCTTTGCAATTTCCGGGTAATCAGCGGCATGAGAATACTTTGTTGCAAGAGCAGAATCCATATATTTAAAGTCTGGAAGATAAACATCTACAATACCTTCCAAAGCTTTTATAGACTCCACCGTTTCATAGCCACTGGTGTTATACACAATAGGAATGTTCAGTCCTTTAAGCCGCGCCATTTTCACTGATACAATTATATCAGGAATATATTGTGAACCTGTGACCAAATTAATGTTATTAGCCCCTTGTTTTTGAAGATTTAGGTAGATGCCAGCCAATTGTTCTACCGATACCTCTGTACCGACTTTACCGTGAGATATCTCTTCATTCTGACAAAAAACACAGTGGAGCGGACATCCACTAAAGAATACCGCTCCACTTCCATTTTCTCCAGAAATGCAAGGCTCCTCCCAAAAGTGTAAAGCAGCTCTGGCTATTTTAACTTTGCTTGAAACCTGACATGTCCCAAAAGCGT
>JAEEGI010009672.1_pt1 | contig 21073 bp, 18 predicted proteins | sample 8958751 | NCBI WGS metagenome assembly JAEEGI01 (sample SAMN16246545, study PRJNA631951) | gut metagenome | biome: gut microbiome; feature: rumen; material: KS-attached | host: Bos | place: Iran: Karaj | collected 2018-10 | reverse complement strand
CGATGTCTTCATCGGGGATTTGGCTGATGTCGGTCAATGTGTCGAAGATGGCATCATCCAAAAAATCGGTTTCGATGCCGACACCGATCATAACGGGATTGTCGTCGTTCGGACAAGTAAAGTCGGCAGTGTCGTAAGTCATGAAGCCGAAATCCCGTTTCAGCATTTCCCAATCTGTTTCGTTGTCGGCTTGCAGCATTAAGGCGTCAATGCATTTTCCGTTGACGGACAAGTCGCCGAGATAGGCCACAGTGAGGTTGGCATTGTCGGCATACTTGCAGTACAATTCCATCGCAGCCTTTTTGCAGGTTGTTGTCTCGGGTGCAGTCCTTTCTTTGCAGGCTGACAGCCATAAAGCAAGGAGGACGGCGAGATATGGAACAAGGCTTTTCATTGTCTTTGGGTTTTGTTATTTAATGACTTTGTTGGCCAAGAGCATGATATCTTGCGCCGAGCATCCGTTGTTGCATACAAAATGGATGGTTTGGCTTTCCACGGTCACTTCTTCGGCGATAGGGAGTTCATCTTCGGGTTGGCTAGAGTGGGTCAGTCCGATAATGGTCACGCCGATGATAAGGCTGGCTGCTGCTGCATAGGGTATCCAGCGTCTGTTGCGGTGAAAGTGGATGACATTCACTCCTAAACCGGCAGGGTCTTGTTGCGCCTTCTCAGCCCACTGCAAAAAGAACTTGTCATCAGGCACCGTCTTTTCGGCCTGCTTCTCCCACTGTTGACGGTGCTTCCATTGGGTTTTGAAGTTGTCGTGTTGCGTGCTTGGGTTCAATGCTTTTATGTTGTTTTCCATTGTCATAGTTTGTTTTCTCTTTCGTACATTATTCTAAGTTTCCGCTTGAGTCGGGCGATGCGCATGGCTACGGCCCCCACAGTGCTATTGGTCATTTCGGCGATTTCCTTGTAAGAAAAGCCATCGAGGAAGGCGCGGATGATGACACCGCTTTCTTCGGGCAAGGCTTCGATAAGCTGTTGCAGTTGCTGGTAGCTGTCGTTGCTGGGCTCTTCATCCCTTTTGTCTACATTATCCGTTTCGATGGACTCCGTTTGCGGACTTCTGACATCCTTGCGTTGCAGCATCAGCATGGTGTTGGTGGCAACCCGCCACACCCAAGTCTTTTCCGAACTACGTCCCTCAAAACTTTTGAAGCTCCGCCAAAGGTTCACGATGACTTCTTGGACGCAGTCTTCTGTTTTCCATGCGCTTCCAAGTCTATAGTCGGAACAGATATGCCAAATCATGGCCTTATGCCGAAGAACCAATGCGTTGAATTCGGCATGAGAAAGGTTGGTGTTGCTTTTGTCGGCTCCGTGTGACTCGGAAGAGGCCATTCTTTCAGTTAGTCTTTTGATGATTTAGTTGCAAAGGTATTTTGAAAAATAACGCAGCTTTTCTTTTTTTCGCTGCATCTCAACTTTTTTTTCTGCATCTGTTATGATTTTCGATTTTCTGCAACTAATACTAATGTTAAACAATTTCTCATCTAACAATTACAAGTATGAAACGAACATTTATCCTTTCCGTGCTGACCTTGGCACTTATGATGATTTGCCAAAGTGCATTTGCCTATGATTACATTGTCAATGGCATCTATTACCGCAAAGCTACGCAACAACTACCGGGAGGCGGTTGTGGCGAAACCTATCTGATTGTCGTCAACGACGACTACCCAAACACCTATTCAGGTGATGTGGTCGTTCCCGAGACCGAAATCATCAATGGGGAGACGCTCCGAGTGCGTTACATTGGCAGTGAGGCATTTTTTGGTTGTGTAAACCTTACCAGCGTCACTCTGCCCAGTACCATTGTGAACATCGGTTACCATTCGTTTGCTCAATGTCCTCTCTTGGAATACATTGACATCCCTGCCGGTATGCAGCAGATCAACTCGAATGCCTTCAGTCATTGTTATGAGCTCGACCACATCTTCATTCATAGTACAGAGCCTTTTTTCCTTTGGGATGACGCTTTCGCTGACATCAACGACCATGTGCATATCGTGGTGCCCTGCAACTGCATCGAAGCTTTCGAGGCTGCCGAGGAATGGCAAGGCATCCAGCTCTATGACGACTGTGGCAATGTGGGTGTAGGAGAAGCCAAAACCCTTGCTTTTGACGTTTACCCCAACCCCGTTTCGGGATCCCTCACCATCGAAGCCGAAGGCCTCGTGACGATTTCCGATGAAATGGGCCGCGTCGTGAGAACCTTGTTCGTTGACGACAAACAAACCGTCGATTTGCACGGTCTTTCAAGTGGTTTTTACTTCGTGAAAGCTGGAGATGCGGTGAAAAAGGTTTTAGTGAAGTAAGAAGTCAGACTTGTTTCAGACAAAACAATTCCGAATGCAGTTTTGCTTTCGGAATTTTTGTTTCATTATGAATCTTTTTAGATAAAAACTCCTATCTTTGCGGCATTGTTTACCGCATAAATCTTTGCACTTATGGTGTGTTTCTTCCAATCTGATAATCAACATATTATAGCTGTTGATTCTAAGTCTGAACTTTCCGTAGAGGCTGTTTCCAAACTCACTTGGCTATTCGGTAACGCCCAAAAAATCGAAAAAGACACAGTGAAAGGTCATTTCATCGGGCCACGCCGCGAGATGATTACACCTTGGAGCACCAATGCTGTCGAAATTACCCAAAACATGGGCATTAAAGGTATTGTTCGCATTGAGGAGTTCCAAAAAGTGGAGTCGAAAAATGCGCCTTACGACCCGATGCTGCAAAACCGCTACAAGGACCTTGACCAGAATGTGTTCGCTGTCGACCGCCGCCCCGAGCCGTTGCAATACATCAAGGACATTGAGGCCTACAACCAGCAGGAGGGTTTGGCCTTGAGTGAGGAAGAAATAGAGTATCTGAAAGGCATATCTGCAAAGATTGGACGTGAACTCACCGATAGTGAGGTGTATGGTTTCGCACAGGTCAACTCTGAGCACTGCCGCCACAAGATCTTCAACGGCACTTTTGTCATCGATGGCAAGAGAATGCCCAACACGCTCTTCGCTCTCATCAAGAAGACCTCGAAGATGAACCCGAACCGCCTCGTGTCGGCCTATAAGGACAATGTGGCCTTCATCCTTGGTCCCAAGGTGGAACAGTTTGCTCCCGCTGAACCGAACAAACCTTCAGCCTTCCAAATCAAGCCCATCGAAACGGTGATTTCGTTGAAGGCCGAAACGCACAACTTCCCGACCACAGTGGAGCCTTTCAACGGCGCAGCCACGGGCAGTGGCGGCGAAATCCGCGACCGCTTGGCCGGCGGCCAAGGTAGCTTGCCTTTGGCTGGAACTGCTGTTTACATGACTTCCTATCCGCGCACGGAGCAAGGCCGTGAGTGGGAGAAAGACATCGAGCCGCGCAAGTGGCTCTATCAGACCCCTGAGGAGATCCTCATCAAGGCCTCTAACGGAGCCTCCGACTTCGGCAACAAGTTCGGCCAGCCCCTCATCAACGGCAGCCTGTTGACCTTTGAACATAAAGAGAAAGAAACGCTTGGCTACGACAAGGTCATCATGTTGGCGGGCGGCATTGGCTTTGCCAAGGTAAAGGATGCCAAGAAGCTGGAACCCGAGGAAGGCGATGTTATCATCGTTCTCGGCGGTGACAACTACCGCATTGGTATGGGTGGTGGAGCCGTGTCGAGTGTGGATACAGGCCAATACAGCAATGCCATCGAGCTGAATGCCGTGCAGCGTGCCAACCCCGAGATGCAGAAGCGCGTGAGCAACGTCATTCGTGCCATGGCTGAGAGCGACCATAATCCTATCCGCAGCATCCACGACCACGGTGCTGGCGGCCACCTCAACTGCCTTAGCGAGCTCATCGAGGACGCAGGTGGCGTGGTTTATGTCGACAACCTGCCTGTTGGCGACCCGACGCTCTCCGACAAGGAAATTATCGGCAATGAGTCGCAGGAACGTATGGGTTTGTTGGTTAACAAGAAAGACAAGGACATCATTAAGGAGACCGCCGAACGTGAGCGCGCTCCCTATTACGAAGTGGGCGAGGTGACAGGCGACGAACGTCTCCGTTTCATTCGCAAGAAAGGGAAGGCTCCCATCGATTTGGCCATCTCCGACTTCTTTGGCAGTGCGCCCAAGACGGTGTTGATTGACAAGACCAAACCCCATTATTTCAAGAAAATCAGCTATACCAAGCGCGACATACACAAATACCTCAACAATGTGCTGCAAATGGAAGCCGTGGCTTGCAAGGACTGGCTCACCAATAAGGTGGACCGTTCCGTGACGGGTCGTGTGGCACAACAGCAGTGTGTAGGTGAGGTGCAGTTGCCTTTGAGCAACCTTGGCATCAGTGCCTTGGATTACAATGGCAAGCGAGGCATCGCCACGGCTTTGGGCCATGCCCCGATTGCGGGCCTTATCGACCCTGCCGCTGCCTCGCGACTTTCCGTTTCAGAGGCCCTAACGAACATTCTTTGGGCTCCGATTGAAGGCAGTCTCGAAGGCGTCTCGTTGAGCGCCAACTGGATGTGGCCCGCCAAACAAGAAGGTGAGACGGCACGCCTCTATGAAGCCGTGAAGGCTTTGAGCGACTATTGTGTGGCCTTGGGTATCAACGTTCCTACAGGTAAGGACAGCCTTTCCATGACACAGAAATATCCCAGTGGCGAGAAGGTTGTCGCTCCTGGAACGGTCATCGTTTCAGCAGCAGGTGAGGTGTCGAACATCCGTCAAGTGGTGCGCCCCGTGATGAAGGCCGATGAGAACACCGAACTTCTTTACATTGACTTCTCAAAAGACGGCTTTGAGCTTGGTGGTAGCAGTTTTGCGCAGAGTATCGGTGCCGTCGGTCAGGCAGTGCCTGATGTGAAGAGCGTGAATTACTTCAAGAAGTGCTTTAACGCTATTCAGAAGCTTATTGAGAGCAACCTTGTTTTAGCTGGTCACGATGTCTCAGCGGGCGGCTTGATTACCACGTTGTTGGAAATGAATTTCGCCAATACGACCTATGGCATGAACCTCGATTTGAACACCTTTAATGCCGAAGACCTGATGGCCGTGCTGTTCTGCGAGAAGCCTTCGGTGGTGATTCAAGTCTCCAACGACGGCATCGCCAACCGCATGTTGCGTGAGCTCGGCATTGCCTTCAAGATGATCGGCAAGCCTATGGCCAAAAGACAGATCAACATCGCCCATGGCGGTCACAATTATATCTTCGACATTGACGAGTTACGTGATACTTGGTTCAAGTCATCCTACCTGCTCGACCGCAAGCAGAGCGGCCCACGCAAGGCCATGGAACGCTTCATGAACTACAAGAAACAATACCTGCACTATAGCTTTGGACGTGGTTTCACGGGCAAGGCAGCCAGCCTCGGCATCGATTTGCATCGCCGCAAGCCTACGGGCATCAACGCGGCCATCATCCGCGAGAAAGGCTGTCAGTGCGATCGTGAGATGGCTTATGCCCTCTATCTCGCTGGTTTCGATGTGCGTGATGTCACTATGACCGACCTCGCCACAGGTCGCGAAGACCTTAAGGACGTGAATATGATTGCCTTTGTGGGTGGTTTCTCCAACTCCGACGTGCTCGGTTCGGCCAAAGGCTGGGCTGGCGCGTTCCTTTATAACAAAAAGGCCAAAAAAGCCCTTGATGACTTCTATGCTCGTGAAGACACTTTGAGCCTTGGCGTGTGCAACGGCTGTCAGTTGATGATGGAACTCAACCTGCTCTATCCCGACCATGAGGAGCGCCCTGTGATGAAGCACAACGACTCGCATAAGTTCGAGTCGGGCTTTCTCAATGTGGAGATTGCCCAAAACGAGAGCGTGATGCTCAAGTCGCTGTCGGGTCGACGCCTCGGCGTGTGGATTGCCCATGGCGAGGGACGCTTCTATTTCCCGTATTTCCGCGACAAGTACAAGATTGTGATGAACTACGGTCAGGATGAATACCCAGGCAACCCGAATGGCAGCGACTGGTCGACGGCAGGCATCTGTTCCAACGATGGCCGTCATCTCGCCATGATGCCGCACATCGAGCGCGCTTTCCTGCCTTGGCAGTGGGCGTTCTATCCCGAAGAAAGGAAAAACGATGAGGTCTCGCCTTGGATGGAGGCGTTTGTGAATGCTCGTAAGTGGGTGGAGGAGAACAGGAAGTAAGCCATGCCCAAAGAAAAAGTCAATAAGACCAACGCCTGCCGCATCCTCGACCAGAAAAAGATTGCGTATGAGCTGATTCCCTACGAGGTGGATGAGAACGACCTCGGGGCGCAGCATATCGCCGACCAGTTGGGTGAGGACATCGACCAGGTGTTCAAGACCTTGGTGCTGAAAGGCGACAAGATTGGCTATTTCGTTTGCGTCATCCCAGGCAATGATGAACTCGACCTCAAAAAAACCGCAAAGGTCACGGGCAACAAGAGTTGCGACCTCATCCCCATGAAGGAACTGCTGCCCCTGACGGGCTACATCCGTGGTGGTTGCTCGCCCGTGGGGATGAAAAAGCAGTTTCCTACCTTTATCCATGAGACCTGCGAGTTGTTTGATTATATCTATGTCAGTGCAGGTGTGCGTGGCCTCCAGTTCAAGCTCAATCCACAAGACTTGATTCAGGTGGTGGACATGACCGTCGCCGATTTGACCATCTTTGAACTTGGGCAAAAATGAGTTATACCATCCGCAAATCCACCTTGGCCGACCTGCCGACTATCCTTAATTTGCGTGACCAAGCCCGCGAAATCATGCGCAGCTACGGCAACACCTTCCAATGGCCCGACGGCTATCCACGTGATGACATGTTCAAGAAAGACATTGAATTGGGTGGCAGCCATGTCATGCTTGATGAGACTGGAACGATTGTCGGTACTTTCGCCTTGCTGCCTAGCCCCGAAGTGACCTACAATGTCATCTATGATGGACAGTGGCTCGACAACGAACCTTATCATGTCATCCACCGCATTGCCAGTACGCCTGGTTCGCACGGTGTTTTGGATGCGCTATTAGACTAATGCGAAAACCAAGTTTCCAACATCCGCATCGATACCCATGAAGCCAATATCATCATGCGTAAAGGTTTGGAGAAGCATGGCTACCAATATTGCGGCATCATTTATCTTTTGGATGGTAACGAGCGTCTGGCGTTCCAGAAAAGAATCAATCAATATTTTCGATAATCTTATCCTCATCGCTCAAATTCGGCACAAGTCGCTGGATAATCTTGTAGCGATAAAAGAACCGGATGGCGACAACACGTACCACCGTGTAAGCAGGTATGGCCACCAACATGCCAACGGTGCCGCCGATATGGCCCGCCATAAGGAGCACGATGAAGATTTCCAAGGGGTGTGCCTTGATGCTAGTCGAGTAAATGAGCGGTTGGTAGATGAGGTTGTCGATGAGTTGCGCGCTGAGCATAATGGCCAAAATGATGAGGGCGAAAAGCCAAATGTTGACAGCTAGACCAGCACCTGTGCCGAGTTTCAAGACGATGCCGAACACCACACCTATGCCAGCTCCAAAGATGGGACCGACATAAGGAATCACATTAAGTATGCCTGCGATAAAGGCGATGCCGATGGCATAGCTGAAATCGATACGGGCAATGAACCACAAACCAAGGAAGTCGACCAAGGCGACCCCTAGCATCTCGATGACTAATCCCCCAAAATAACGCGAGAGCAACTGCTTAATCTCACTCAAGGTCTTAGATAAGGTCAATTCGTGTTTGTCGGGGACTAAGGCGCAAACGATTCGCTCAAACAGTCCTTCATCTTTGAGGAAAAAGAACGAGATGAACACGATGGCAAACAAGGCGACGAAGGCACTTGTCACTAAAGACGCCACTGAACCGACAAGGCCACTTACCTTCCCGAAATCAACCAATTCCCTGATTTTTCCCAAGATAAGAGCAGAAAGGTCGAAGTCGTCGCCTAGGTTGGGGAACATCCCAATGAGCCATTCGTTCAGCTTTTCGATGGGGTTAGAATCGAAATAACTGCTCGCTTCGATGGTCGAAGCATCCCTTACGATGTTAGAGACCAATGGTATCATCTGCGTGACAATTATCGCTATGAAAAAGAAGATGAGCAAGATGGTGAGCACAGCCAAGAGCCAGTTGGGCGCACTCTTCCCCTTGATTTTTATTTTTCGCATCAGTTGCATGAGCGGTCGACCAATCATAGAGACCACAAAGGCCACAATGATGTAGATGAGCACGTTTTTGAAGTACAAGCATAAGGCCAGAACCATGGCCAATCCACCCAATTTAATGATGTAACCCGCTAATTTATCGGTTTTTCTCTCGTTTTCCATAAAGGCTTATTGGTTTTATACCGACAAAATTAGTATTTTTTCTTTCCTTGTAGACAATTTTTGATAATTTTGCGTTCTTTTAAAAAAGACCCTCACTAATCCGTAAATATCACACTGATGAAACGTTCGCACCTTATAGCACTATTGTTGTTTTTTCCTTTTGCCCACCTGTTTGCACAAGTCTATGAACCCTTGGCACCTGATGCTGACAGCCTTGAACTTGACGACCAGAGAATCCATGATTTGAACTCTGGTAAGGCGGTAGTGGAAGAGTCGACGGTGATGGAGATGCTTGATATGGTGAGCTCCATCGGCATGACGAAAGATGTGTATCTCGATATCGACAAGAAAGCGTGGAACAAGTATGGTTTCAAGGAAGATGATGTACCAGCCTACGATGACAGTGTCTACATGCAACGCATACAAACTTTGGCTAATGAGACCACCATCCCCTTGACATTCAACAACCATGTCAAGTCGTTTATCGAGTTGTACGCCAATCGTCGCCGTCAGCAGTCGAGCCGTATGTTGGGCCTATCCTATGTCTATTTTCCGATGTTTGAGGAGTACCTTGCCAAGTACAATCTCCCTTTGGAGTTGAAGTATTTGGCCATGGTGGAGTCGGCTCTGAACCCTATTGCGGGCTCGAAGGCAGGTGCCAAGGGCTTGTGGCAGTTCATGCGTGGCACTGGGGGAGAATACGGCTTGAAGGTGAGCACTCTGGTCGATGACCGTTATGACCCTGAGAAGGAAACCGATGCCGCCTGTCGATACCTGCAAAGTCTCTATTCGCGTTATGATGATTGGTTCCTTGTGCTTGCCGCCTACAACTCGGGTCCAGGTACGGTCAACAAGGCTATCATCAGGGCGGGAGGTGTGAAGAACTACTGGGCCATCTGGCCTTACCTGCCTGCCGAGACACGTGGCTACGTTCCGGCTTTCATCGCTGTGACCTACGTGATGAATTATGCTCCCGAACACAACCTCTATCCCATGAACCCTGGCCTTTTGATGCATGGCACTGACACCGTGTTAGTGCGCAATCGTGTGGCTTTCGACCAAATCAATGAGTGCATCGGTGTGCCCATGATCGACTTGGAATACTTCAACCCACAATACACCAAGCGCGTTATTCCGGGTTCGAAAGAACAACCTCGAACGCTGCGTATGCCCACCAAGTATACCTTACGTTTTGTCCAGCTTGAGGACAGCATCTATTCCTATGTGAGCAAGTCTGAGAAAGCCCGTGAGATCATCGAGGAGAAAGTGGAGGAGGTGAGCGACAGTTTCGTCCACGTGGTGAAGAAAGGTGAGAGCCTCGGCAGCGTTGCGAGGAAATACCACGTCACAGTATCGAAGATCAAGCAGTGGAACCACTTGAAACGCGAAACCCTTCACGTTGGGCAACGCCTTACCATCTATCGTTCTGGCTCACCTATGGCTCAAGTGAACAAAACCACGAAGAGCAGTTCCAAAAACAATAACAAGGCAACAAAAACACAGTCGACCAAGACCCACACAGTGAAGAAAGGAGAGACGCTCAGCTCCATCGCAAGGAAATATGGTTGCACCGTCAACGACCTCAAGAAGTGGAACAACCTGAAGGGCAACACCGTCAAGGTGGGTCAGAAGTTGAAGATAAAGAAATAACATAGATTGCAGGTGTTAGGCTTGCATCTCCAAACCCCAACATACTATGAAAAACTATGTGAAAATCGCCATCATTGTTTTGATTGTCGGCATGATGGCATCATGTGAAGAATCCAGTGGTAACAGAAAAGCCCGTTCCGTGGGCGGCACGCGCGAAATTTTGGTTGTCACGCAAAATCCCGACCAGTGGGATGGCACCATAGGCGACACACTCCGTCATTTCTTCCTGCAAGAACAGTACGGACTGCCCCAGCCGGAGTCGCGTAACAACCTGGCGCATATCAATGCGGAAACCTTCTCCGATATGTTCAAGAAGCACAAGTGCATCATCGAGGTTGAGATCGACCCTACCCTCCAGCAAGCCGTTGCCAAAACCACGGAGGACTATTGGGCAGCTCCGCAGCGTTGCGTGAAAATCAGTGCTCCCGACATTGCTTCGTGGGTTGAGCTTTTCGACAAGCAGAAGGAAATCTATCAGCAGTGGTTCGATAAGGTGGAGCGTGAGCGCATCTTGACCGTGTTTCGCCCCACAAAGGATGATTCCATCGCCAATACCATCGCCAAGAGGTTTGGCTTTACTTTGGTTGTGCCTCAAGGCTTCTACATCGCCAAGGACGAGTCTGACTTTGTATGGCTTCGCAAGGAACTGGAACGCTCGAGTGCCGACATTGTCATCTATCAGGTACCTTACCAGGACACCTTGCAGTTTGAGTCTAAGGCTTTGCTCTCGATGCGTGACCTGATCTTGGGTCAGCACATCCCCGGCCCTTCCGAAGGCTCCTATATGGGCACTGAGACTCAGTTCGTGCCGCCTTTGGTGACTACGGCGAACCAATTTCCTGCCGGCTACGCCAAGGAGATGCGAGGCATGTGGAAGGTCTACAACAATTATATGGGCGGGCCTTTCGTTTCCTATACCTTTGCCGACAGCCGCACTGGACAGCTTGTCACCATTGAAGGCTTCTATTATGAGCCCAACCAGAAGAAACGCAATTTTCTGCTCCAACTCGAATCCATCGCCTACAGCTTGAAGTTTGTAGAGCAATAGCCTTTTTATGGACGGCGCACATCTGCGATGGTTCAAGACGGAAGAGCGGGAGGGGAAGACCTACGTCTATGACCCCCTGCGTCGTCGGCAGGTCGTGCTGACCCCTGAGGAGGAGGTCAGGCAACGGGTGCTGTATCTCTTGGTGGAACGCCTCAAAGTACCTGCTGGCCTGCTGGCGGTGGAGTATTCGGTGAAGGTGAACGGTTTGGACAAGCGGGCCGATGCTGTCGTTTTCGGCACAGAGGGTAGTCCCCTGATGATTGTGGAGTGCAAGGCTCCATCGGTGTCGCTCACCGAGGCCGTGCTTGAGCAGGCAGTGCGCTATCATTCTGCACTAAAGCCCAAATACTTGCTGCTCAGCAATAGTAACGCCACCTATTGTTTCAAGGTAGAAGGCCAAAGATTAAGTCCTTTAGATCATCTCCCGGATTTTGATGAAATGACATCATAGTAGGTGTGTTAGCCTAACCTCACCCTTCAACGGACTTACACCGCACCCTTTACCCTCATGGCGGAGAGGCATCCGCCATCCCTCATGCTATAGGGAGACAACACTCTAAATGGCAGTTTTTCTTGTAGTCGTTTCGTGTCAGGGATAGCGGGTTCGTGCCCGCTATGAGGGGTTGGGGTAAAGGATAGTCGTTTAGAGTGTTCTTTTCGATTGCTACTGCAGGTCTCAGCAAGGTATGTTCTTCCCTGCGTAGGCTTGAGGGTGAGCATGGGATCTATGCCTGTTGAGGCCGTCCATTAAGTTTTTTCGGTGTGGAAAAACGATTATGTCTACGCAAACGTAAACAACAAATTCCCAAAGAAATTCCAAAGTGTGGAGGCGCCCACGGCAAACACTTTGCTGAGGTAGAAGTTCCATTTCAGCTTGCCGTTGAGCAGCCACACCGTCATCGTGTCGATGCCCAAGCCGACCAATGCGATACCGAAATATTTCACGTATTCTATCCCCACTTGCGGGTTGGTGCTTTGGAAGGTCCAGATACGGTTGAGCAGGTAGTTGGTCGTAGCTGCGACAATGAAACCCAGAATATTGCTCAAGTATTTGTTCCATTTGAGCCATTCCTTGCAGGCATAGGTGACGCCAAAGTTGACGAAAACACCCGAAAAGCCTACCACTCCGAACTTCAGGAATTTCAGGAGAAAGGCACGACTGAATTCTATGTTCAACAAGGCTGTCATCGCTTTCGAATCGCTCTGCAAAAATAGTAATAATTAATAAGGTGTTTGAAGCCGCCTTGAAATTTCTGCTTTAGGGAATGGAGAGCTGTTCGTTTTGTATGCTGCGGCGGCATGTGACATTTACAATTCGTAAGCGTTACCTGCCGCCGCATGAGAAACAAGTGAGTTGACACTATTCCCTAGGGAATCCCTATATTTCTTTGAAATTTTCTTGCCCGTAGGACAATCCCGTAAAAAAAAACTATATTTGCAGAAAATTTCTGACGATGAACGCGGTGAAAGACATCTCCATCGAAGCCTACGACTATCCTCTGCCCGAGGATCGCATCGCCAAGTATCCCTTGCCCGAACGTGATGATTCGAAGTTGTTGGTGTTGAAAGACAATGAGATATTTGAATCGCAGTTCAAGCACATCGGTGACTTCTTGCCTAAGGATGCCTTGTTGGTCTTCAACGAGACCAAGGTCATCCGTGCCCGCCTGCAATTCCATAAGGCAACGGGCTCACGCATCGAGGTGTTTTGTCTTGAGCCGGAGAAAGACTATCAGTTGGCTTTCTCATCTGTTTCTCCTGTCCGTTGGAAATGCCTTATAGGCAACGCAAAACGTTGGAAGGAAGGCCCGCTCACAATGGAGCTGACACTGGAGGGGAATCCTGTGGTCTTGACGGCGCAACGCATCGCGCAAAACGACCAGTATGCCGAGATTGAGTTCTCATGGACTCCCGAGAGCCTTTCGTTTGCCTCTGTGTTGGAGGCTGCCGGCGAGATTCCTTTGCCGCCTTATCTGCACCGTGATGCCGAGCCTGCCGACCGCGATCGTTATCAGACCGTCTTTGCCCGTTACGATGGCTCGGTGGCTGCTCCCACGGCGGGACTGCATTTCACTCAGCCGCTCATCGCTGCCCTGCGCGAACAAGGCTTCACTTTCGACGAGGTGACGCTGCACGTTGGTGCAGGTACGTTCAAACCTGTCGCGACCGACACCATAGGCCAACATGCCATGCATTCCGAGACCATCATCGTGCGCAGGTCGTTGATCGAAAACTTGGTTTCCCATTTCGGGAAGCCGATTATCCCTGTCGGAACCACTAGTACGCGCACTTTGGAAAGCCTCTATTGGCTCGGTGTGATGCTCAAGGAGCAAGGTTCCGGTCTGCGTCCGTTGCATGTGGAGCAGTGGTTCCCTTACGAGAGCCATGACCCGCTTTCGCCAGCGGAAGCCTTACAGTATGTATTGGATTATCTCGACCTTCATGGCCTAACCCGTCTGGAGGCCACCACAGCCCTTATGATTGCACCTTTATATAATATGCGTGTCATCACTGGGCTGATTACGAACTTTCACCAGCCAAAGAGCACTTTGTTGTTGTTGGTTTCCGCACTCATTGGTGAACGTTGGCAGGAATGCTATCGCTTCGCCTTGGACCACAACTTCCGTTTTTTGAGTTATGGTGACAGCTGTTTATTCCTACCGTAATTTTCTGGCACGGTTTTTGTATTTTTTCGAATCGTAAGAAACAAACTTAATTATTCACTTAAAACTTAATCAAAATGAAAAGATCTATTCTATTTGGAGCCCTGGCAATGTTTGCCGTGAGCGCCCTGAGCATCCAGAACGTGAATGCTCAAGATGAAAAAGTTGGTACACAGACTACACAGTCTGTCAGCAAGCCTGATCAGGATAAACCTAAGATTCAGAATAATGAAAAGGTAAAACCTGCAACTCCTACGAATCCTTCACAGTCAATCAACGATCCTAAGGATAAACCAACGGTCGATAACGAGGAGCATTCTCCCATTAAGGGTGGAGACGATCCCAAGAGTGTAGACCCGAAAAAGGATGGCCAAGAACCCGCGCCGGTAAGAACTAGTCAAGCCGACCCAGGCCAAAAGAACACCACTGTTGAAAAGCAAAGCAAGAAACCGGAAGTTTGGGAAAAGACCAATAAGAAGAGCCGTCCCAAGAAGGTAAAGAATCAGAAGACCAAGAAGGATAGCAATGCTACGGAGGTTAACAAAGATGATAACGCGGAAGGTAAGGACAACAAACAGCCTGGTATGGTGAAACCTGGTAAGAATGACAAGATCCACCAGAAGGACAGCAACTCTCAGGAGGCTAACAAGAATGAGAAGGCTGAAGGTAAGGACAACAAACAGCCTGGTATGGTGAAGCCTGGTAAGAATGACAAGATCCACCAAAAGGACAGCAACTCTCAGGAGGCTAACAAAAATGAGAAGGCTGAAGGCAAGGACAACAAACAGCCTGGTATGGTGAAGCCTGGTAAGAATGACAAGATGCAGAACAATTCTCAATCTTCAGAGAACACGAACAACAAAAATAGCGAAGGCTACAGCAACGATACCAAAAAGAATAAGACCAATCCTAAGTTCCAAAAGGAAGGTAAAGATCAACTGAACAGCGTTGCAAGACCCAAACAAAAGGTCAGTCAAGACACTCAAACCCAGAATCAGAACGATGGCAAGTAATCGCTGACGGTTGACAAAATGAAAAAAGCGGAATGCTGGATGAATCTGGCATTCCGCTTTCTTTATTTCAAGGCGCTTACTTTTTCCTTCCCGAAAGCAACTCGGCATATGTGCGGAGATGCTTTTTCTTTTCTTCAGGCAAGTTGACGGCAGCTAAGGATTCGATAGCCTTGTGGTCGTAGTCGAGCATGACCGTTTCGACGGCCTCTTTCACATGCAGGCGGTCGTAGATGGTTTGCACTTCTTCTATTTTCTCCTCTTCATCATGGTCGATGCGAAGGGTGAAGAGGTGCTCAAGGCGCTTGCGATCTTTTTCGGAGGCCAGTTCCAAGGCTTTCAGGTAGAGGTAGGTCTTCTTGTTGTCGGCGATGTCGCCACCGTGACGTTTGCCGAAGACCTCCACGTCGCTGTAGAGGTCAAGGATGTCGTCTTGCAGTTGGAAGCTCATGCCCATGTTGATACCGAAGTCGTAAAGATGTTGGATATCGGCTTCATTTGCACCTGCCACAGTAGCGCCCATTTGCAGGGCAGTGGCCAGAAGGACGGCGGTCTTCAGGCGGATCATCTCCAAGTATTCTGGGATGGTCACATTGCCGAGGGTCTCAAAGTTGAGGTCCATCTGCTGACCTTCGCAGATTTCGATGGCCACCTTGCCCAGTTGTCGGGCGAGTTCTGCGCCTTTCTTGGGCTGCAAGGCATATTGGAAGGCTTTGGCGAGCATGGCGTCGCCAGAGAGTATGGCGATGTCGGAGTTCCATTTTTGGTAAACGGTTTCCTTGCCGCGACGTAGTGGTGCCTTGTCCATGATGTCATCATGGATGAGGGTGAAGTTGTGGAAGGTCTCCAAGGCCAAGGCAGGCCAAAGGGCTTCTTGCTTGTCACCGTCAAACATCTCGTTAGCCAAAAGGCAGAGCATGGGGCGGAGGCGCTTACCGCTTTGTAAGATGGTGTAGGCTATGGGTTCATATAATTCCTTCGGCTGTCCGCTGAAGTCGGTCTTTGCCATGAAATCGGCAAAATCTTGTTGCAGTTGCTTGATTGTTTCCATGAAATTAGAGGTTTCGATGCCACAAAATTAAAGATTTTCGTTGGAAACGGACAATTTGGAGCGGAATTTGTGGTTTTATAAATAATAAATCGGCCCTTCGACGGGCTCAGGAACCTTGCTTTTATTGGTGTTGAGGGTGCCTTAGCCTGTCGAATGCCCCGTATGTACAAGTTGAATAAAAACAGAAAAAATATGAAATACCTCCGACTGATTCCCGCGTTGTTGCTCGGCGCATTGTTGACAGCCTGCAATACGACCAAGAAACTCTATGAAGCCCAAGAGTATGATCAAGTAATTCAGCGCCTTGCACCTGACATTTGTGACGGTGATCGAAATGTTGACCGCATCAACATGGTGGCAGCATCCTATCATAAGGCCAACCAAGCCGACCATGAGCGCATACAAGCCTTGAAAGCTTCCGGTCAACCCGATGTTTGGCCCGAGATTTACCAGCGTTATTGCAGCATGAAGGGCCGCAATGAGGCCTTGAAATGCTTCCCGACCAAGGTGAAAAACGGCATGAACTATGTGAAGCTCGACCTTGATGAGGACATGACGATTGCCCGCAACAAAGCGGAGGCGTATTTGGTGGCCAAGGCCAATCAATTGCTGAATGCCGGCACGAAAGCCGATGCGGAAATGGCGGGTAAGTATATTGAACAACTGAAGAACACAAATCAAGAAAACTCACAATTGTTGAACCTGCAATTGAAGCAAGCAATGTATTTGGCTGATAAAGTGGAGTTTGGTGTTGTTTCAGATTATGATTTGCCAGATGGTTTTGTGGAAACCTTGTTCGACTTTTCTGCAGACGAGCTTCCATCTAACATTACTCAGATTTATGTATCAAAGAATCCTTCTTTCGCTTGTGTGGTAGTTGACAAGTTGTCAGTATCACCTGTTCGTTTAGATGAGGTGACCTTTAAGGAAGCCAATGGAGGCAAAAATGTTGAGGTCACGGATCATACGCAGAATAAGATTGCAACCATTTCGGGGACGATTGAATATTTTCCTACGCGTGCATATCGTTATTATTCAGTTCCTTTTGAGGTGAAATCCACCTTCAAGAATGACTACACCACCATCAAGGGCGACCGCGATGCGTGCTCTGTGGAAACCTTGAGCCGCTTGGACCGCCATCCTGTTCCTGTCCCAACAGATGAAAGTTTGTTGTTGGATGCAGCTAAGAAGCTGAATGATTTATTTGCTGCTGAATTGCGGAAATAACGGAACCCCGAAGGGGTGACAGCGGTGGAGGCAGGCGGTGTAAACCCCTGCCGAAAAAATGCGGCAAACGGGGTGTACCCTCCTTGCCGATATGAAAAACGATACATTATCGAACCCCCAAAAGGGTTGATAGATTCAATCCCCGAACGCATACCGTTCATCGTATTCAATATGGTATGCATCCAAAAATTGTTTGTATTCATCAACGTAGGTTTGTTTGTTGTGATGCGCCTTTTGGTTTTTGATATATTTGGCGACGTTGTCCAACACCGATGCGCTGACGCTAAATGCCCCGTAACCTACTTGCCACATGAAAGGCTCGTAATAATGGTCCAATGTTTTCACCCATTTGCTGCTGTTGGATTTGATGGTTCTGACAAATTCGGCCAGACTTATGGTTTTTGGCATTGATGCCAAAATATGGATATGGTCGGGACGACCGCCTACTTGGATGGAAACACCATTGATATTTCGGATGATGCCGCCTACATAATCGAAAAAACGCTCTAAATCCTCTTCACGCATGGTGATGCTGGTGCATTTTGTGTGGAACACGATGTGCATATATTGTTGGACTAATGTGCTGGCCATGTTGTTGTTTGTTATGATTCCTATTATCGTAACGAAAGGCAGAGGTTTATACCGTCTGCTATTGGCTGTCGCCCCTTCGGGGCTCAGTTTTCTCCTTGTCCAATCGGTTCACCACCGAATCCATGATGCGCCCCAGCACCTCGGGACGCTTGGTGTAATACCTTAGATTTTGCGCGAAGATGCTGTCCGTGATGCCATAATGCGCAAAGAATTGGTCGTAGTATTCCCTCGATATTTTGAAATAGTCTTTCGGCGCGGTTTTGACCGAGTCTTCCTCGTTTTGGTCCCGTTCTTGGTTTTTTTGGTAGTTGATGTCGGCCTCGATGATCTGCACGTCGGTCAACATGTCAATCATCTCCTGCTCTGTGAGCAAACGCTCGGGCATAAAACCTTTCTCCTTGCGACCACAGCCGGTTGCAAGGAGAAAGAGCAAAATGATAATTGATAATCTTTTCATCTTTAATCAGTTGCCAACATCCGACAGGAACTTGATGCGCATCAAGCGCACTTCTTCCTCTTCGTATTCATCCTCGCCGAGCTCGCGGAGAGCAGTCTGCACGTCATCCGATTCGGCCTCATGGAAATAATCAAGGATGTCTTCCTGATGGTAAATGTCGATGTTTTCCTCGATGTAATAGTTGATGTCAAGATGGGTGCCGCTCGACACGATGCTCTCAATCTCCGACAGCAACTCATCGAATTCCAGACCCTTGCCGTAAGCGATGTCCTCTAGTGGGATTTTCTTGTCGATGTTTTGGATGATGCCAATCTTCAGGGCGGAGTTGTTGACTACCGACTTCACCACCATGTCGTTCGGGCGGGTAATCTCGTTCTCCTCCACATATTCCTTGATGAGCTTGATGAAAGGCTCACCGAATTTTTCGGCCTTGCCAGCGCCCACGCCCGCAATCTGGGTCATCTCCTCCTTGGTGATGGGATATTGGATGGCCATGTCCTCCAATGAGGGGTCTTGGAAGATGACGAAGGGCGGCAAACCGTTCTGTTTGGCGATGGTCTTGCGCAGGTCTTTCAACAAGGCGAAGAGGGTCTTGTCGGCACCGCCATCCTTGTTGGCACCCATGGCAGCCATGGTCTCCGGATCGTCGTCATCGGAGTTCTCGTAGTCATGGTCCTTGACAAGCATGATGGTGTAGGGCTTCTTGATGAAGTTCTTGCCTTCCTTGGTGATTTTCAGGATACCATAGTTCTCGATGTCCTTTGACAGCAGTTTGTTGACCAAAGCTTGGCGAATGACGGCGGTCCAGTATTTGTCGTCATGCTCATCGCCAGCGCCGAAGAACTCGTTGTTTTCTTGCTTGGCCGCCTTGATGTCGCCAGTGAGTTTGCCTGCCAACAGTTCGGCGATGTGTTTGGTCTTGAAGAGTTGTTTGGTGTCTTCCACAGCTTCGAGCACGAGCTTGAGGTCTTCCTTGCCGTCGAATTTTTCCTTGGGGAAGCGGCAGTTGTCGCATGAGCCGCAGTTCTCCTTGTTGTATTCTTCACCGAAGTAGTGGAGTAGGAGCCTATGGCGGCAAACAGCTGATTCGGCGTAGGTCACGGTTTCGTTAAGCAGCTCACGGGCAATCTCTTGTTCGGCCACGTTCTTGCCTTTGTTGAACTTCTCCAGCTTGTGGATGTCTTCGTAGTCGTAGAAGGCGATGCAGTTGCCCTCGCCGCCGTCACGGCCGGCACGACCGGTTTCCTGATAGTAGCCTTCGAGGCTCTTGGGGATGTCGTGGTGGATGACAAAGCGCACGTCGGGCTTGTCGATGCCCATACCGAAGGCGATGGTGGCCACGATGACGTCAACTTCCTCCATAAGGAACTTGTCCTGGTTCTCCTTACGCGTTTGGCTGTCGAGGCCGGCATGGTAGGGCAGGGCGCGGATGCCGTTGACGACAAGCGTCTCGGCCAGTTCCTCCACCTTCTTGCGGCTCAGGCAGTACACGATGCCCGACTTGCCAGGGTTCTGCTTGATGTATTTGATGATGTCCTTGATGACGTCTTTGGTCTTCGGCCGCACTTCATAGTAGAGGTTGGGACGGTCGAACGATGACTTGAAGACCTTGGCGTCTGTGATCTCAAGGTTTTTCATGATGTCGTTCTGCACCTTGACGGTGGCAGTGGCCGTCAGGGCGATGATGGGAAGGCTCTCATCGATGGCGTTGATGATGGGGCGCAGACGGCGGTATTCAGGGCGGAAATCGTGGCCCCACTCCGAGATGCAGTGCGCCTCATCGATGGCGATGAACGAAATCTTGAGGCCACGCAAAAACTCGGTCGTTTCCTCTTTGGTGAGCGATTCGGGCGCCACGTAGAGCAGCTTGGTCTTGCCGCTCTTCAGGTCTTCCTTCACCTCAAGCAGTTCGGCTTTCGAGAGCGATGAGTTCATCACATGGGCGATGCCCAGCTCGGTGCCAAAGTTACGGATCATGTCGACTTGGTTTTTCATCAGGGCGATGAGCGGTGAAACAACAATGGCCGTGCCTTTCGACATCAATGCCGGTAGCTGGTAGCACAGCGACTTGCCGCCACCCGTGGGCATTAATACGAAGGTATTGTTGCCGCCAAGGATGCTTTTGATGATCTCTTCCTGGTTCCCCTTGAACTGGTCGAAACCGAAAACATTCTTCAACAGTTTGTGAATCTCAAGGTCTGCTTTTTTTGCCATGATTTCCTCCTTTTGGTATTGTCCGAATTTTTGCGTTATTTTGCAATCTGTTTTGAAAAACTGCGTTATTGCCAAAGAGCGGTTGGCTCCTCAATCAGCAAAGACAAAGTTATAGTATTTCACCTATACGGCGCAAGTAATTTTTGAGAAAAGATGACAAAAAATGGAGAAATAATTCAATTTGCCACTCAAATTATTGAGAATGAAGCGAATGCAATCATTGAACTAAAAGCAAAATTGGACAATGATTTTGCCAAAGTCGTGGAATTGGTGCTTGAAAACAAGGGAAATCTGGTGTTTTCGGGCATTGGGAAAAGTGCCCTCATCGCCCAAAAGATTGTGGCTACGATGAATTCGACAGGCACCACGGCGGTGTTTATGCACGCCGCCGATGCCATCCACGGCGACTTGGGCATTGTCCGTGAGGGTGATATTGTGGTGATTCTCTCGAAAAGCGGCGAGACGCCTGAAATCAAGATGCTGGTGCCACTCATCAAGTTGCGGGGCAACAAGATTGTGGCCATGGTGGGCAACCGCCAGTCGTATCTCGCTTCGCAGGCTGACTTTGTCCTTGATGTAACTGTGGATGAGGAAGCCATCCCGGGGAGCTTGGCGCCAACCAGCAGCACAACAGCCCAACTTGTCATGGGCGACGCGCTTGCATTAATATTAATGAGGTGTAGAGGCTTTTCCACTGAAGATTTCGCCAAGTTCCATCCTGGCGGAGCTTTGGGCAAGCAGCTCTATCTCCGCGTGAAGGACTTGTACGTGAGGAACGAACGTCCTGAGGTGGGTCCCGATGACAACCTCACTCGCGTCATCATCGAGATGACCCACAAACGCTTGGGTGCCACTGTGGTGATGGGTC
>JAEEGI010009669.1_pt1 | contig 21077 bp, 27 predicted proteins | sample 8958751 | NCBI WGS metagenome assembly JAEEGI01 (sample SAMN16246545, study PRJNA631951) | gut metagenome | biome: gut microbiome; feature: rumen; material: KS-attached | host: Bos | place: Iran: Karaj | collected 2018-10 | reverse complement strand
CGCTGCTGGAGGTCACGAACGCCTGCGGCGCGCTGTGCGGCAAGGTTTCGCTGCCTGTGATTGCGGCGGTGCTCGGCTGGGGCGGCGTGTGCGTCCACTGTCAGATTGCGCCCTTCCTTGCGGGAACGGGGCTGCCGTTTTGGGGGTTCGTCTGCGGCCGGCTGCTGCACGCGGGGCTTTCGTTCGGCGTCTGCCGGGCGCTGCTGGCGGTCGTGCCGCTGCCGCTCGGTACGATGGCCGGGGCGCAGCTGCGGCCCGCGGCGGGCGGAAACGCGGCGCTTTCGGTCTGTATGCTCGCCATGTGCGTGCTGCTGCTTTTTCCGGGAAGGATTACGCTGCACCGCTCCGGCGCCTCTTGCAATTCCGCGTAAACTGTGATACAATGCTGTTAATCATCCTGACGAAACGAGGCGAACCGGAATGAAACAGAAGCTGACCCGCGCCGGAGCCTACCCCGCCTGCTGCCGCAACTGCGCGTTCGGCAACACTGTGGAGGGCGACACCGAGGTGCTTTGCAGCCGCAACGGCGTCATGCAGCCGGACGACAAATGCGGCAGATATCTCTATGACCCGCTCAAGCGCCGGCCGCAGCGGCAGGTGCTTGATACGGATTACAAGCCGGAAGACTTTGCGCTGTGAGCCGTCGGCAGTGGGCACGATTTATTATCAATAAAAACAAGCTGTTGCTGCACTTTCATCTGACTTGGAAGTGCAGCAGCAGCTTTTTTCGAGGATTTGTTTCCGCCGGCTGATGCAGGAACCTCACGCGGGAACTATTATTTGCTATACATGCAGAAAAAAGAATACGCCATCCTAATGTTGAAACCAACGAAAAGGATGTCGCAGTATGGCAGAATCCGCCTATCTCCCGAACCCCGGCAAGGAGCGGTCGATTGCAACGTCGTTCGGCACGTTTGACCGCTTTCCCATCCGCACCCACGTGATTGAACGGGGCGAGAACCTCGGCGACGTGGTGCGCCGTTATGTGCCGCAGAGCGCCGCCGGGGAGGATTATCTCTTCATCAGCGAAAAAATCGTGGCCATCTGTCAGGGCCGCGCGTGGCCGATTGATGAGATCGACCCGTCCGCGCTTGCAAAGATGCTTTGCCGCTTCGTTTACCGCTCCCCCTACGGGATCGGGCTCGGCTCGCCCTGGACGATGCAGCTTGCCATTGAGGACGTCGGCCTGCCGCGGCTGCTGCTTGCGGCGGCCTGTTCGGCGCTGACCAAGCCCTTCGGCGTGCGCGGGGTGTTCTATCGCGTGGCCGGCACGGCGGCGCGCGCCATCGACGGCCCGTGCGACTGCACGATTCCGCCGTATAACGGCTTTGCCAAAAAGGCGCCGCTGGAGCCCGACCGCGTGGCGCGGGAGCTTGCGGCGGCGCTCGGCTGCCGGGTGGTCATCATTGACGCCAACGATCTCGGCGTGGAGGTACTGGGCAAGAGCAGCGACGCGATCCCCACCCTCTTCTGCAAACAGGTTTTCCGCGACAATCCGCTCGGACAGTCGAGCGAAAGCACGCCGCTGTGCGTGGTGAGAGCCGTTCGCTGTTAGCGGTCGGCGCCTTTGCCGCAAAAAGCAAAAAGCCTCCCCGCAGGGAGGCTTTTTGCAACCGTTATTTCCGCATCATCCGCATTGAATTGAGAATGGCAAGCACTGACACGCCAACGTCGGCGAACACCGCCGCCCACATGCCGGCAAAGCCCAGCGCGCCGAGAAGCATCACCAGCACCTTGACCGCCAGCGCGAACACGATGTTTTCTTTCACAATGCGCACCGTCTTGCGCGCGATACGGATCGTGACGCCGAGCTTTCCGAGGTCGTCGTCCATGATGACGATATCCGCCGTTTCAATGGCGGCGTCGGAGCCCATGGAGCCCATGGCGAACCCGACGTCGGCCCGCGCCAGCACCGGCGCGTCGTTGATGCCGTCGCCCACGTAGCCCAGCGTTGTGCCGGGCGTTTTTTCTTTGAGCAGATCTTCCAGCGCGGCCACCTTGCCGTCCGGCAGAAGATCGGCGCGCACGTCGTCGAGCCCCAGCTCGGCCGCCGCGGCCTCGCCAACGGCCCTGCGGTCGCCGGTGAGCATCGTCAGCTTTTGCACGCCCGCGCCGCGCAGCGCGGAAAGCGCCTCTCTGGCGCCGGGCTTCACCGTGTCGCTGACGCAGATTGCGCCGAGATATGCGCCGTCGAGCGCCGCATAGACCACCGTTGCCGCGTCGTCGCGGAACGCGCCGTCCACGCCGTATCGGCGCATCAGGCGTTCGTTGCCCACAAGCAGCTGCTTGCCCGCATACACGGCGACGACGCCGTGGCCGGGAATCTCGCGCAGCTCGGAAAGCGCGGGCACGCCTTCGCCGGCGGCGGCCACAACGGACTGCGCCACGGGGTGGGTCGAGCCCGCTTCAGCGGCGGCCGCAAGCCGCAGCAGCGCCCCGGCATCGCCGTTTGCCGGGTGCACCGCGGACACGCGGAACGCGCCCTGGGTCAGCGTGCCGGTTTTGTCAAACACCAGCTGCGACAGCCTCGCCGCCGCCTCCAGATCCACGCTGCCCTTGACGAGCACGCCCGCCCGCGAGCAGGCGCCCACGCCGCCGAAGAAGCCCAGCGGCACCGAAATCACCAGCGCGCAGGGGCACGAGATAACAAGAAAGATGCACGCGCGGCGCAGCCATTCCTGCCACACGCCGCCGCAGAGCACGGGGATCAAAAACAGCAGCAGCGCAAGCCCCGTCACGACCGGGGTATACACGCGGGCAAAGCGCGTGATGAACGCTTCGGCGCGCGCCTTTTTGCTGCCGGCGTTTTCCACCAGCTCCAGAATCCGCGCAACGGTGGAATCTTCAAACGCCCTGATCACCTGTACGCGCAACGTGCCTTCGCCGTTGACGCAGCCGGAGCAGATCGTCTCCCCCGCCTCCACGGGCCGCGGCAAAGATTCGCCGGTCAGAGCCGCCGTGTTCAGAAACGAACTGCCCTCGAGCACGACGCCGTCCAGCGGCACGCGCTCGCCCGGGCGGACGCGGATGACGTCCCCGACCTCCACATCGTCGGGATCCACCCGCTCCACGCCCGCGCCGGTCTCCAGATTGGCAAACTGCGGCACGATCTCCATCAGCTCGCGGATGGAATCACGCGAGCGGCCTACGGCAAGCTTCTGGAACCATTCGCCCACCTGATAGAACAGCATGACCGCCAGCGCTTCGTCGTTTTCGCCGATGGCAAACGCCGCTGCCGTGGCGATCACCATGAGGAGGTTTTCGTCGAACACCGACCCGTGCCGGATATTCCGCAGCGCTTTCCACACCACGTCCCACGCGATCACGCCGTAGGGCACGAGATAGCAGACGAGCACGGCGTACCGGGGCCACGCGTTGAACAGCCCGAGCCGCCGCACGACCTCCAGCGCCGCAAACAGCACGGCGGTGACGACGATGCGCACGAGCACGGTCTTTTGCTTTTTATCCATCGTTTCCGCCTTCTTCAGGAAAGAATGATTTTTCAGTCGGGCTCCACTTTGGCGCACACGCGCTTCGCTTCGTCCAGAATGCGCGGGAAGTCGGCCTCCTGCGCTTCAATCGTCAGCTTCTGCATCAGAAAGCTGACCGTTGCGCTTTCGACGCCGGCAATCTTCTGAATCGCGGCTTCCATCTTGGCCGCGCAGGCGGCGCAGTCGAGATCTTCGAGCTTGAATCTCTTTTTCATAAAGCACCCTCCAAACATGAACGGTTGCGCAACCGTTCAACTTTATTCGTATTTTTTTGGGTGATCCGCAGATCACCCTGTTTTGCTTTTCTGCTTATTCGAGAATATGCTCCATGCCGGCGCTGAAGATGGTCTCCACGTGCTCGTCGGCAAGGGAATAATAGACTACCCTGCCCGCCTTGCGGTTCTTGACGAGGTTCGACTGCTTGAGGATCCGCAGCTGGTGCGAAACCGAAGACTTGGTCATCCCGAGCAGCACCGAGATGTCGCACACGCACATTTCGTGGGTCTTGAGCGCCCAGAGGATGCGCACGCGGGTGGAATCGCTGAACAGCTTGAACGCGTCGGCAAGATCCATCAGCACGTCGTCGTCCGGCATGGCCTTGCGCACGGCGTCCACCACGTCGTCGTGGATGGATTCGCAGTCGCACAGATCGGTCTGGTTGTTCCAGGCAGCGCACATATCGTTTTCTCTCCGTTCCGGTTGGTTTGATCGTTGAACAGTTGAACGACCTTTCAACTATTATTATATGCATCCGGCGGCATTTGTCAAGAGGGTTTTGAAAAAAAGGCCGTTTGGGGTGTACTCCGCAAACGGTCTTTTCTGTGCAATCTTTTAAGTATGGTCTTTTGCCGTGCGGTCTGTTCTCGGCATGATGATCGTGATCTCCAGCCCGCCGTAAGCCTCTGACGGCCCGGCCTCGATCGTGCCGCCGCTGCGCTCCACGATCTCCTTGCAGATGGCAAGCCCCAGTCCGGCCACCTTGCGGCTGTCGTCGGTGGTAAACAGCGGCTCAAAAATATAGGGCAGCTGATCCTCCGGCATGCCGTCGCCGTTATCGGCCACGCGGATGATCACGTGCTCGCGGTCGGCGTCCATATCAATCGCAATCCGGCCGCCCGGCTGGGGCACGTGCTTGGCGCTGTTGCTGATCAGGTTGCCCGCCACGCGCTTGGTTCTGGCGCGGTTCAGCTGCATCCCGGCGCCGGGGGCGCGGTTGCGCAGCGTAAAGGCGATGCCCGCATAGTGGAGCTCGTCTTCAAACTCGTCGCGCAGCAGCTGGCACAGCGCCTCGGTGGTGAAGGGCTCGGCGAAGGACTCCTTTTCCATTTTGTAGTTCAGGTATTCGTCAAACTCGTCGATCAGCGTTTCAATATCCGTCGCCTTGCTGTAGATCGTTGCAAGGTACTGCTGCTGCCGTTCGGGCGGCAGCGAGGTTTTCCGCAGCCGTTCGGCATAGCCGAGGATGGACGTCAGCGGCGTTTTGATATCGTGCGAGATCGAGGCGATGATCCGGCGCTGGTTGTCCTGCTGGCGGTCCAGCGACTGGGTCAGCTTCAGAAAGCGGGCGTAGATCCGGCCGATGTTGCCGCGCAGCTTCAGCGGCTTGAGCGGCTTGCCGTGTTCATAGTCCTCCATCAGCAGATAGAACTTGTGATAGGGCCGCAGGATCACCGAATAGACCACGAAGATCAGCAGGATGACCGCCGACAGCACGATCAGAAGCTCGATGAACAGCAGTCTTGTCAGATACTGCGTCTGCGCGCTCCGGCTGCCCATCAGACGCATGGAAGCGCTGATCATGTAGGCGCGGCCCTGATAATCGAACGGGGTACGCACCCGGACGTCCAGAAGCGACCAGCTTCGCGCGGTGGACCGAACGACCATGTTGCTGTCGGAATCCTTGATCGCAATGAACAGATCTTCATATTTGTCCACAATCCGCTGCCAGCTGTCGGTGGATTTCGTCCGCTGCAGCTGTTCGATGATCTGCAGGCTGTCTGCGGTCAGCGCTTCGCGGTCGGCAAGAAACGCGTTGGAAACGCCCTTGCGGACCGAAACGTTATAGAGCACCCCGAACACGAAGATCAGGATCAGGGTGAACAGCGCAACAATGATGTTTGCGCGTCGCGCGTATTTCATGGAAGCACCTCTTTTGCCGTTCAGCGGACGTTGACGAATTTATAGCCGACGCCCCAGACGGTTTTGATATACTTGTTGTCCGGGTCGATCTTGTCGCGCACGCTCTTGATGTTGACCGCCACGGTGCCGATATCGCCGAATTCGGTGTCCCAGACGTGCGAGAAAATCTGCTCGCGGGTGAGCACCTTGCCGGCGTTTTCCATCAGATACTGCAGCAACTGGAACTCGCGGGTGGAAAACGGCACGAGCTTGCCGTTCTTATAGACCTCGTAGGAGCCGACGCGCAGCTGAATTTCGCCCACGCGGATCACGCCCTCTTCGGGCGGGGCGGTCACGCGCTTTTCGCGGCGCAGGTGCGCCTTGATGCGCGCCACCAGCTCTTCCACCACAAAGGGCTTGGCCACATAGTCGTCGGCGCCCATTTCGAGCCCGAGCACCTTGTCGATCGTTTTGCCCTTGGCCGAAATAAAGATAATGGGACAGTCCACCTTGTCGCGGATGGTGCGGCAGATCTCCATGCCGGAAAGCTCGGGCATCATGATGTCGAGCGTGATCAGCGCGATCTCCTCCGGCACGGCAAGGATATAGTTGAGCGCGGCCAGGGCGTTTGAAAACACCTTGGTCTCCAGATGCTCGTCCTCCAGCGCGTCCGAAATCAGGCGCGCGATGTCGGTATCGTCGTCAACGATGATGATCTTGCTCATGGGGAAACGGCTCCCTTCTTTCTGTTAATCACTTCATTTTACAATATTTTTGCGCGAAAAAAAAGAGGTTTCGCCGTTTTTATGCACATCTTATTATTTTTAATCATTCTTCGTCACGAAAAATTCAGAAAGTCTTAAGAACTTTTCGGGGTGTTTCTGTGGTACAATAGAGGCGGAAAAGAAAGAGGGAGAATCTGGAAAAACAGGAAGGAACCGAAACGTGAAAATTCTGATCGTGGACGACGAAAAAGAGATTGCCGAGCTCGTGGCGGTCTATCTCAAAAACGAAGGCTTTGAAACCGAGCTGTGCCATAACGGCGCCGACGCGCTGAAAGCGGTGCGCGAACGGCCGTTCGACCTTGCCGTTCTGGACGTGATGCTGCCGGACACGGACGGCTTTGCGCTCTGCCGCGCCATCCGGGAGCAGTATCACTATCCGGTCGTCATGCTCACCGCGCGCACGGGAGACAGCGACAAAATCTCCGGCCTCGCGTTCGGCGCCGACGACTATGTGACAAAGCCGTTCAGCCCGCCGGAGCTCGTGGCGCGCATCAAGGCGCAGCTGCGACGCTACACGCAGTATAACGACGGCCCGCCGCAAAACGTGTTTGAGCACGCCGGCCTGAAGGTTGACAGCGACACGCACAAGTGCTTCTTGTTCGACGAGGAGATTGCGCTCACGCCCATCGAGTTCGGCATTCTGTCGCTGCTTTGCCGGCGGGCGGGCAAGGTGGTCTCCACCGAAGAGATTTTTGAGACGGTCTGGGGAGAAGAATATCTCGACAGCAACAACACGGTCATGGTGCATATCCGCCGCATCCGCGAAAAGCTGCACGAGCCGTCGAGGAATCCCCGCTTTGTCAAAACAGTCTGGGGGGTTGGCTATAAAATCGAAACGAAATAACGCAGCGCCGCGGCGCCGGGAACAGCGCCCGCTTTCGCCGCGCAGGCATATCAGCGGCAAGGTGATTCTGTCTTACGTGCGCGTGCGGCTGTTCACGCTGCTGGGGCTTTTGCTCGTGTTCCTGCTGGTCTATCTTGCCAGCAGGCTCTATGACGACGTCTATTACGCCGTGACCGACACGTTCCGCGCCCTGCTGGGGCAGGCGGCGTTCGGCTGGGTGATGGAAAACAAGATCTTCACGTTCCTGATTCTCTGGGCGGCGCTGGGCCTTGTGACGGCGCTGGTGTTCTCCGCGCTCACGCTGCACAACTTTGACAAGACGTGGCAGAGCCTTTCCGCCCTTTTCAACGACGACGAGGAGGTGCGCCCGTTTTCGCGCGGGTTTTCCGACGTGGAAATTGCGCTCAAGGACATGAAGCACGACGTGTTCCGCACCAGGCAGATTGCCGCGCTCAGCGAGGCGCGCAAGAACGACCTGGTGATGTATCTGGCGCACGACCTCAAGACGCCGCTGACCAGCGTGATCGGCTATCTTTCGCTGCTGCAGGAGGCGCCCGACATGCCGCCGGCGCAGCGCGCGCGGTATGTGGATATCTCGCTGGAGAAGGCCTATCGTCTTGAGCAGCTGATCAACGAATTCTTTGAGATCACGCGCTTCAATCTGCACGAGATCACGCTGGAGCGCAACCGGATCGATCTGGGCCTTATGGTGCGCCAGATCGCGGACGAGTTTTATCCGATGCTGAAGGAAAAGAACCTGCACATCGCCGTGCAGATTCCGCAGCAGATCGTGATGCTGGCGGACGCCGACAAGCTGGCCCGCGTGCTCGACAATCTGCTCAAAAACGCCGTGGCCTACAGCTATGCGGGCACCGTCATTCTCGTGGGCGCCCGGCTGAAGGGAAACGACGTGCAGATCCGCGTGCGCAACCGCTGCGACGAGATTCCGCCCGACAAGCTGCTGCGGCTGTTTGAAAAGTTCTTCCGCGCCGATACGTCGCGCGCCAGCAGCACCGGCGGCAGCGGCCTCGGCCTTGCCATCTCGAAACAGATCGTGGAGCTCCACGGCGGCGCCATCACGGCGGCCAGCACGCCGGAGCACACCGACTTCACCGTGACGATTCCGTATCTGGCCGCGGAGAGCTGACGCCGCAGGGCTGCCGCGCGCGGTCGCAGCGCCGGATTCGAAACGAAAAAAAGCACCCCCATGGGGTGCTTCTCTTTTTGGTGCTTATTCGCCCTGGTTTGCGCCGTCAACGATCTTGTCTTTGTTTTCGTCCAGCAGCTCGGCGCCTTTGCCGAAGATCCAGCCCAGCGCTTCGTCATCGGTGGCGGTCAGGATGCCGGAAATCAGCTTCAGAATCTTCACAAAGAATGCAAGAATACTTTCCATGGACTGCGTCCTCCTTATTGTTTTCTCGGGAATGTTCGCCCCTGTTCGTCTTGATTATAGCACGCCGGGCGGCACTTGGCAAGAGCAGCAAGGCGAATTTTTAAAAAATATTTACAGGAGAAACAAACCCGCGCAAAAAAGCAAAACTCCGGCGAACCGGAGTTGATGCGATACGGTTTTATTTGTTGGCGATGATGTCGAGAATCTCGGCGCCTTCCCTTTCTCCTTCAAAGATGAGGATCAGACGGACCTTGTTGATGATGCGCTTGACAATGCCCCAGAACGCGGCTTCGGCAATGGCGAGCACGGCGGAATCGATGCTGTCAACGATTTCTTTCATAACACAATGCTTCCTTCTTTCAAAAGTCACCCGGGCCGGAACGGCTTTCCGGTTGCTGCAATCAGTATAGCACGGCGTTAATTGTTTTTCAATATTTTTAAAAGATCGTTTACAATCTTTGCAAACCGGCAACACAAAACCCCCGGCGGGCCGGAGGTTCGTTTGAATCAAAAAAGATTCTTAGCCAAACAGGATGTCAAAATCTTCAACAGCTTTATCTTCTTTTTCAAGAACAAGAATCTCTCTGATCTTTGCAATAACACTCTTGACATAGCCCCAGAAACTGGCTGCGGCGACTTCTTCGATAAGAGCATCAATCTTGTGAATGAGTTCGATCATGGTGAATACTTCCTTCTTCTAAAAAGTCAATCGGGATCTGAACAGAACTCCCAGTTGCTGAAACAATTATAGCACTGGACTTTATGCTTTGCAAGTTTTTTTACAATTCCTTTACAAATACGAAATATCTGTATATCACTTATAATAACTTTGTCAGGGAAAGCACAAAACCCCGGCGAACCGAGGTTTTGTGTTAAGAATAACTATTCTTATTTTGCGCAAAAAATCTTATTCACCCTTGAAGATGATGTCGATGATGTCAGCAGCTTCAGCTTCGCCCTGGCCAGCAAGGAGAGCAACGAGCTTTTTGACAGCGCTCTGGATGTACGCCCAAACCGTGGAGGTGTTGAGAGCATCAAAGAATTTACCGATCTTGGTAATGATTTCCATTATTCGTACTTCCTTTCTATAAAGTCAATACGGTTCCGTGTACGGATACACTTCACCCTATTGCTACAGTGATTTTAACACATTATTCATACATTTTCAAGATGGAATATTGCACAAAAGGCGTGTTCATAATTTGTGCAGTGTGCATATGAAATCAGACGTAATCAGAATAAAGTCGTCCGGAAAGGGGCGGAAGCCGCCCTTTCGGCAGCCAAAAACGTTGGGCGCGCCCGCCGAAACAGCCCTGCACGCGGACCCCGGCGGCAAAAAGGAGAAGCGGCCGCTCATTTTTTCCGCCTTGTCAATTTGGCGGGACTTGTCATGGAAATTAAAAAGAATTGTGAATTCTGGCGCAAAATGGTTGCATTTGCCGGTTTACCGTGCTAAAATGTCACTAATGAGTGAAGCTCATGAATCTTTTATGACGGAGGCGTAACCATGGATCAGCTGAAGGGTATTGTGGAAGCTCTCATCGAACTCGTCCAGAAACTGGCCGGCGATAACGAGTCTCTTTCGAAGCTCTTTGACACTGTTAAGGCGATCTTCGACAAGTTCACCAAGACGGAAGAAACTCCTGCCGAATAAGAGGCAAGCGAAAAGGCGCCCGCAGGGGCGCCTTTTTTTGAGTGCGCAGTGCGCAGTGTGCAGTGACGCGGGGCAGAGGGGCGCAGCTTTGAGCGCACTGCCCGCGTTTTTTGGTGGCGTCTTGTGATAGGTTATGTCGCGTAGGGGCGTGGGTGCTTTTCCGTCAGAGTTATACTGACTTCACGCGCATCACTCGGCCGGAGCGGCAACGGCGACGTGGCCTCACCCGTCTTCGCGCTTCGCGCGAATCCACCCTCCCCAGAGGGGAGGGCGCGGGTCTCCGGTGGAGACCTCTCAGCCGCAGGCTGAGAAGCGCCGACCGAGCCGGCAGGCGAGATACAAGTTTGGTTCTGCTTTGCCGTCAGAGTTATACTGACTTCACGCGCATCACTCTACCGGAGCGGCAACGGCGACGTGGCCTCACCCGTCTTCGCGCTTCGCGCGAATCCACCCTCCCCAGAGGGGAGGGCAAGGGCGGCGGGTGGTTTGCCGTGAAGCATTCATTCAACCCGGGCGACCACGCAGGGTCGCCCCTACGCGACAAAAGCTTGACAAATGCGCTTTTCCGTGATAGATTCATCACATAAGGAGGGATTCCTTTGGTTGAAACAGAACGGAGAATACTTCGTTTGCCGTTATTTGATTACAATGAAAACGCAGCGTTTTATATCACCATCTGCTGTCAGGCCAGAATGCCGTTGTTTGAGCAGCCGCTTGCCAAAGAGATTGCGCTCCGATGGATGCATGAACTGGAACACAAATACCGCAACATCCGATTGGATGCGCACATTGTGATGCCGGATCATATTCACATGATTCTGATGAAAATGAAGGCGGATGAATACCCAATTGGAGAAATCGTCTCGTGGTATAAAACGATGATCACAAATGCCTATATCAAAGAAGTGAAAAACGGTCATTTACAACCGTTTGAAAAAAAGCTGTGGCAGCGCAACTATTATGAACACATTATCCGAAATGAATTAGACCTAAGTGAAAAACGCGCCTACATCCAAGATAACCCAAGACGCTGGGTAGAAAAAGCAAACCTGTGATTTTTGTCGCGTAGGGGCGACCCTGCGTGGTCGCCCGGGTTGAATGAAACGTTTTAAGGAGGCATCCCCCATGACCCAGGTCGTTGCCGCGCTGATCCGGCGCGGAAACCGCTTTCTCATCTGCCGACGGCCGGCGCACAAAACGCGCGGCCTGCTTTGGGAATTCGTCGGCGGCAAGGTGGAAAAAGGCGAAACAAAACAGCAAGCCCTCGCGCGCGAATGCATGGAGGAGCTTGCCGTGGAAATTGCGGTCGGCCCTGTCTATATGCAGGTGGTCCACCCCTACCCCGACATGACGGTGGAGCTGACGCTCTTTGACGCCGCCATCACCGCGGGTGAGCCGCAGCTTTTGGAGCACTGCGAGATCGCGTGGATCACGCCGCAGGAGATCGATAACTACGACTTTTGCCCCGCGGACGTGGAGATTCTGGCAAAGCTGAAAGCGGACGCCGCAATCAGCCCCAGGTGAAGTTCTCTTTGCCCGCGCCGATCTCGAAGTGCAGCTTCACGATGCCGAGGTCCATGTCGCTGTAGAAGCCGCCGGTCGCCTTCGGCGTCACAACGCTGCCGTTTCGCGTGAAGAAGAACCTTTGCTGGTTGGTCGCCGTGGGCGCCTTCAGCGCGGCCGCAAGGCCCGACCGATACCATTCCGGCGCATCATCGCCGGCGTCGCTGACTTCGGCGGCGCTTTTTGTTTTGCGCGGATGCCCCTGCGTCTCGCCGTAGCCGAGCGAGATGACCACGGGCATTTTTTCGCCCTTTTCGATCGCGGCGGGCGACTTGCGTTTTCTGGCGGTCAGCGCCACCCAGCAGGTGTTGAGCCCCAACTGCTGCGCCAGCAGCACCAGCTGTTCGCCGTAATAGCCGATCTGTTCGTTGAGACCGCTCCCCTTTTTGCCCACGCAGGCGATATAGCTCGTCACGTTGGTGAAATGGCCGTAGTGCGCCAGCGGGCCGGAAAACGCCTTCGGCTCGTCGGTGATGATCTGCAAACGCAGGCCGCTTTCGGCATTGAGCGAATCTGCGGCTTCCTTGAGCGCGGCGATCTTTTCGCGTTCGATGGGCTTTGCAAGGTATTGGCGCACGGAGTGGCGCGCATCGATGGCTTCGAGTAAGGTCATGGCGATTCCTCCCCTGTTTTGTTAGCTTGATTGTAACACACGCACCGCCCGGTGTCAAATAAAGATTTCTTGCATTTCCCGGCGCGGCGTGCTATACTGAAACCAGACCATCTGAAAGGAAGATGCTTATGGATAAAACAACGATCCTCTCTCACTGCGACCACACGCTGCTGGCCGTGGACGCGACCTGGGCGGAGATCAGAACCGTCTGCGACGACGCGGTCAGATACGGCACGGCGAGCGTCTGCATCCCCCCGGCCTTCGTGAAGCAGGCGAAGGACTACCTCGGCGACAGGATGCGCGTTTGCACGGTGATCGGCTTCCCCAACGGCTATATGACCACCGCGGCCAAGGTGTTTGAAACCGCCGACGCGGTGCAGAACGGCGCGGACGAGATCGACATGGTGATCCATGTGGGCGCCGCCAAGGCAGGCGATTTCGACGCGATTGAAGCCGAGATCAGGGCCGTGCGCGAGGCCTGCAAAGAGAAGGTGCTCAAGGTCATCATTGAGACCTGCCTGTTGACAGACGAAGAAAAGATTGCCCTTTGCGGCGTCGTGAGCCGATCCGGCGCGGACATCATCAAGACCTCCACCGGCTTTTCCAAGGGCGGCGCGACCCGCGAGGATATTGCCCTGTTCAGGGCGCACATCGCCCCGCATCTGAAGATGAAGGCCGCCGGCGGCATCCGCAGTTGGCAGGACGCCGAGGACTACCTGAACCTCGGCTGCGAACGGCTCGGCACCAGCGCCATCGTGAAGCTGATGAAAAACGAAGCCGTGGCCGGCTATTGAGGCAAGGCCATGGATTTTCTGGAGCTTTTGCGCAAAAAGCGCGACGGGGGCACGCTGACGAAGGAGGAGCTTGGCTTCTTTGCCAACGCGGCGGCGAACGGCAGCGTGCCGGACTATCAGCTTTCGGCCATGCTGATGGCGATGTATCTCAACGGGCTGGATGCGCGCGAGACCGCCGACCTGACGCTGGCGATGGCGCATTCCGGCGATCTGGCCGACCTTTCGGGCATCGAAGGGATCAAGGGCGACAAGCATTCCACCGGCGGCGTGGGCGACAAGACCACGCTGATCGTGGCGCCCGTGGCGGCGGCCTGCGGCGTCAAAATGGCCAAAATGAGCGGCCGCGGCCTGGGGCATACCGGCGGCACGATTGACAAGCTGGAGGCCATTCCCGGCTTTCAGACGGCGCTTTCGCGCGACCGTTTCATGCAGATCGTGAACGAAACCGGGCTTTGCGTTGTGGGCGCGGCGGGCGGCCTGTGCCCGGCGGACAAGGCGCTTTACGCCCTGCGCGACGTGACCGAAACGGTGAGCAGCATTCCGCTGATCGCCTCGTCGATCATGTCGAAGAAGCTCGCGGGCGGCGCAGACTGCATCGTGCTCGACGTCAAATGCGGCAGCGGCGCGTTCATGAAAACCGAAGAAGACGCCCGCAGGCTGGCAAAGGCCATGGTCGACATCGGCACCCGGGCGGGCAGACGCGTGGCTGCCGTGCTGACGGACATGGACCTGCCGCTGGGCACGGCCGTCGGCAACGCCGTGGAGGTGCAGGAGGCCGTGGAGGTTCTGCGCGGCAAGGGCCCCGACGACCTGCGGCAGGTCTCGCTGGTGCTGGCCTCCACGCTGCTGCAGCTTGCCGGCAAGGGCAGCAGAGAAGCCTGCGAAGCGATGGCCGAAGACGCGCTCAAAAGCGGCAGGGCCCTGCAGGCATTCGAACGCATGGTGGAAGCCCAGGGCGGCGACGTCGCCTTTATCCGCGACCCGTCGCGCTTCCCGAAAGCGAAGTGCAGCGCCGTGCTCCCCGCCCCGCAAAGCGGGTATCTCACCGCCATGGACGCCGAAGCAATCGGCCGCGTGTGCGTGCTGCTCGGCGCGGGCCGCCACACCAAGGAGGACGCCATCGATCCCGCGGCGGGTCTGCTGATCCACAAAAAGACCGGCGACCGCGTCAAGCAGGGCGAACCGCTGTGCACCCTGCTTTGCGAAGACGAAGCAAAGCTGCCCGCGGCAAAGGAAGCCTATCTCCGGGCGCTGCGGTTCGGCGACACGCCGCCGAAGCCGACGCCGCTGATATTGGATGTCATCGAATAAGAATAAAAACGGCACACTGATGAAACAGTGTGCCGTTTTTGAAAAAAAGCAAAAAATGACGAAATTCCATTGAAAAAACCGTCTTAATACATTATAATATTTTAAAGCTTACCCGCGCCGCTGATCGCACAAGCGGAAAGGTCATAAAGGAGCGTATCGCATGAATGTCTATGATTTTGACGGAACGATCTTTTATTCCGATTGTTCCATCGGCTTTGCACGCTGGTGCATGGTGCGCCATCCGAAGCTGTTGGTGACCTATCTGCCGCGCGTGCTGAAACATCTGATTTTGTATAAAGCCGGCAAAATCCCGAACCATCTGATGCAGCGCCGGATGTTCAGCTTTCTGACGATGGTCGACAATTTTGACGAGCAGATCGAGCGGTACTGGGACAAGTATGAAAAAAAGATCTCCGCGTGGTATCTGGCACAAAAAAAGCCCGACGATCTGATTATCAGCGCGTCGCCGGCGTGTATCATCGGCCCGATCGCCAAGCGGCTGGGCGTGAATTTTGTTGCTTCGGACTATGACCGCGAATACGGGGTGTTCGTCAATAACCTGATGTACGCAAAAGAAAAAGCCAAGTATATTTTCGACCACGATTTTCCGGTGATCGACAACTTTTATTCCGATTCGCTGGCCGATACACCGATCGCCCTGTGTGCAGAAAAAGCTCATCTGGTTACCAACCACGCGCAAACCGTGACCGACTGGCCGGATCTGGATCCTCAGACGATAAAAACAGTGAAACAGAAGATCAACACCGGATGGGACATCCATCTGGAGGAATAAATCCTGCTGCTATTTATCAAGAGAAAATTTGAATAAAACTCCACTTTTCCGCCGCCCTTGGCAAACAGCGTTCAAATGCCGAAAAAAGGACAGCGAAGGCAATAAAGGGAAAACAAAACAAGCCCGGCCGCCCTCGCTCAAGCAGGATTGCATTTGAACGCTTCGGTTTGTCAAGGGTACGCTGCTCAGGTGGAAAAGAACCTGTATGATTCCTTATTTGCACTGCCGAAACAGCAGTCTTTTTCTTTATACGGATATTGTTCCGTTCACGCCGAACGACGCCAGCACGCGGGCGCTTTCGCTCAGCGGCAGGCCGACCACGTTGCTGTAATCGCCCGCAATCCGTTCCACCAGCACGCAGCCGAGCCCCTGAATGCCGTAGGCGCCGGCCTTATCCATCGGCTCGCCCGTGGCAACGTAGGCCGCGATGGTATCGTCCGAGAGCGGATAGAACGTGACGTCGGTCGCCGTGTGGAACACCGTTTCGCGTGCCCCGTCGGTGACGCAGACGCCGGAATACACCGTGTGGGTGCAGCCCGACAGGCGGCGCAGCATCGTCTTCGCCTCGGCCTCGTCCGCGGGCTTGCCGAGGATCCGGCCGCCGAGCGCCACAACGGTGTCGCAGCCGAGCACCACCGCGCCGGGATACTGCTTTGACACAGCGTTCGCCTTGCGGCGCGCCAGCGTTTCCACGGCCTCCCGGGGCGTCATGCCCTGCGGCAGCGTTTCGTCCACATCGGAAACGATCACCTCAAAGGCATAGCCCGCGCGGCTGAGCAGCTCTTTGCGCCGCGGCGACTGCGACGCGAGAAGAAAGCGCGGCATCAGAGCTTGCCCTCCTCACGAAGGCGGGCGATCTTGAGCACGGCGGCCACGGTCTTGCTGTCGGTGATCTCGTTTTGCATCACCATCCGCACCGCGTCGGAAAGCGCGATCTCCTCGACCTCCAGAAATTCGTCCTCGTCAAAATGCTGCTGCGTTTCGTGCAGTCCCGTGGCAAGGAACAGATAGATGATCTCGCTGCAATAGGCCACGGTGGGATAGACGCAGCCGAGCGACGTGACCTTGTCTGCCCGAAGGCCGCATTCCTCCTCCAGCTCCCGCAGGCCGGCCTGCAGGGGTTCTTCGCCCTTTTCCAGCTTGCCGGCGGGCAGCTCCAGCAGCACCTTATGATAGGGGTAGCGGAACTGGCGCACAAAGCGCAGGGTGCCCCGCTCGCTGAGCGCGGCCACGCAGACGCCGCCCGAATGCTCCACGATCTCGCGGATGGCGGTGTTGCCGTTGGGCAGCTCCACGTCGTCCACGTGCAGACGGAGGATTTTGCCGTCATAGAGCGTGGTCTCGCGCAGTGTTTTTTCAAATAATTCCATCAGTCGGTTCTCCTTCGGTTCTATTTTGTCCCGCCGGGTGCTATGATGAACCGGAGGGATCGTCATGTCTTTGTTTGATTATGAAGCGCTCTGCAGTGCGCTGGAACAGCTCTGGCGCTCGTTCGGCGTCCTGCCGCGCGTGCTGGGGCGGACGGTGCTCGGGCGGGCGGTGTTTGCGCTGGAGCTAGGCGCCGGGCGCCGCCGTTCGCTTCTGGTCTGCGGCCAGAGCGGCGACGAAGGGACGCTGTGCGCGCAGGTTTTGCGCTTCTGTGAATCGCTGCTTGCCGCCGCGCGGGAGGGCGCGCTCTTTTGCGGCGTGGATGCGCGGCGGGCGCTGCGCGAATCGGGCGTGACGGTCGTCCCTTGCCTCAACCCCGACGGGCTGGAGCTGCAGACCCACGGCGTTTCCGCCGCGGGGCCGCTGCGGCGCTTTCTGCGGCCGCTTTGGCAGCCGGACACGCCCTGGAAGGCCAACGCGGCCGGCGTCGATCTGCGGCGGCAGTATCCGGCCGGGTTTTTTGAAGCGCGGGACCGGAGTCTGACGCAGGGCTTTTCTGCGCCGGGGCCCGGCGGCTACGTCGGCACGCTGCCCTGCAGCGAAGCGGAGGGACGCGCGCTGTGCGGCCTTTGCCGCAGGGAGCGCTTTTGTCACGCGCTGCTGGTGCAGAAGGGCGATCCGGCGCTGCTCTGGCGCGCCGGAGAGAGCGACCGCGCAAAGGCGCCGCTTGGCGCAAAGCTCCTTTCGCAGGAGGGAAATCTTCCCCTTCTGCCGGACGGCGACGACGACGGCACGTTTGCCCGCTGGTTCGCCGAAACGGCGGGACGCCCCGTTTTTACAGCGCAAACGGGCAACGGGAACGTCCCATTGCCCGAAGCAGATTTGGTTTCGCTGCTGACGCTTGCGGTTCTGCTTTGATCAGAGCCGCTTGTCTTTTTCCACGGCTGCCCCGACCGCTTCGGCCAGGGCGGCCTCAAAGCCATGCTGCTGCAGCGCGGCGATGCCCTCGATCGTGGTGCCGCCCGGCGAGCAGACCCGGTCGATCAGCTCCTGCGGATGGACGCCGGATTCCAGCACCATCCTGGCCGAGCCGAGCGCCGTCTGGGCGCATACGGCAAGCGCTTTGTCGCGGGGCATCCCGTAGCGGACCGCCGCGCGGGCCAGCGCGTCAATGAACAGATAGGCGAACGCGGGCGCGCTGCCGCCGACCACGCCGAACACCGGGAACAGCGTTTCGGGCAGCGCCTGCGCCGTGCCGAACGCGCCGCAGAACCTTGCGGCAAAGGCAAGGTCGTCTGCCGTGGCGTTTTCGTTGCCGCAATAGGCCGTGACCGCTTCGCCGACCACCGCGTTGATGTTCGGCATCACGCGCACAAGGCGCGGCGCAAAGCCGAGCGTCTCGCTGTAGAACGAGAGCGGCTTGCCCGCGGCGATGGTGAGCAGGAGCGGCTTGTTTTCGCGCACGACGTCGCGGATTTCGCCGAGCACCGAAGCCAGCACGTTGGGCTTGACCGCCAGCACCACGCAGGCGCAGCTTTGCGCGATTTCACGCGCCGAGCCACAGACCGCAAGGCCGTGCTTTTTCTGCAGCGCGGCGGCCTTGCCGGCGTCCACGTCAAAAACGGCAAGGTCCCCCGGCGCGAGACACGCCGAGGAGACAAGGCCTTCGATGATAGCCGACGCCATGTTGCCGGCGCCGATGAATCCCGTTTTCATGCTTATTCAGCCGCTTCTTCCGGCGCTTCTTCGGGAAGGTCGGAGGTGCAGTTGGGGCACTTGGTCGCTTCGATGGGAATTTCGCTCTTGCAGAACGGGCAGGTCTTGGTGGTCGGCGCGGGCGCTTCTTCGGGCTTCTTGCCGATGCTCATCAGCTTGTTGACGGCCTTGACCATCAGGAAGATGCAAAGCGCCATAATCAGGAAGTTGATGACCGTGGTGATGAAGTGGCCGTAGTTGAGCGCAAGCGCCTGGGCGGCTTCGGCGTCCATGCCACTGTAGTCGACCCACGGGAGCTTGATCATGCCCGCGACCTCGGCGCCGCCGATGGAGTTGATCAGGGGATTGATGAAGTCGTCGGTCAGGGCGGTGACGATGGAGCCGAACGCAGCGCCGATGATGACGCCGACGGCCATATCCATCACGTTGCCGCGCAGAACGAACGCTTTGAATTCACTTGCAAATTTTTTCATTTTCAATTCCTCCGTTTCGGATTATTGGTGATTTTATTATACATGCCGCACCGCCGTTTGTAAAGAGGTTGCGGCAAAATTACACCCCCGTCAGATCGAACGGCGGGATATACTGCGCGTCCGCGGCTTCGCGCTCCTGCACGTAGGCGTTCGAAAAGCCGAGGCCTTCCAGCGCCGACAGCACCTTTTCATATTCCCGCGCGGTGATCGGCCGCCGCAGCTCGGGGAAGCGACTGAGGTCGCCGCAGGGCGTATACTGCGCCATCAGGCTGACGATCGTGTCCGGGCCGAAACGATCGGCGATCAGGCGCAGGATCTCCACCGAGGAGTTGGTATTCTTCGGCAAAATCAGGTGACGCACGATCACGCCGCGCCGGAGCAGCCCGTCTTCGAATACGTCCCGCGGCTGCTGCCGCTTCATTTCCAGGATGGCGGCGAGCGCCGTTTCGGGGTAATCCGCCGCGCCGGCATAGGCCAGGGCTTTGTCGGGCCGGCTGAATTTGAAGTCGGGCAGCCAGACGTCCACAAGGCCCTCGAGCGCTCGCAGCGTTTCCACCGATTCGTAGCCGCTACTGTTCCACACCACGGGTACCGGGCTGCGGTAATCGCGCAGCACCCGCGCGAGCCGTTCGGCGTAATGCGACGGATTCACGAGGTTCAGGTTGTGCGCGCCCTGCGCGATCAGCTCGTCAAAGATCTCACACAGCCGTTCGTCGGTAATCTCCCGGCCGAAGCAGCCGTGGCTGATCTCGAAGTTCTGGCAAAAGGCGCAGCAGAGGTTACAGCCCGAAAAGAACACCGTGCCGGAGCCGTTTTTGCCGCTGATGCAGGGCTCTTCCCACCGGTGCAGCGCGGCGCGGGCGACCGTAAAGGCGGAACCCACCCCGCAAAAGCCGGGCCGTTCGGCGCGTACCGCCCCGCAGGCGCGCGGACAGGCTGTGCATTTCATCGGCGGTCTCCCCTTTCGTTTTGCTGCTTCGATTATAACACAGTCGATTGACATTTGCCACCGTTTGGGGTATAATTTTTGCAACGAAACCTTGGGTGGTGGGCTTATGCTGCTTGCAATCGACATCGGCAATACCAATATCAACCTCGGCTGCTTTGCCGACGGCGCGCTGCTGTTCACCTCGCGCGTCTATTCCGAACAGCACCGCACGGCCGACGAATACGCGACCATGCTGCTCGACATTCTGCATCTGCACGCCGTGCGCGGCTCGCAGTTCCGGGGCGCCATTCTTTCCAGCGTGGTGCCCGAGCTGACCGACCTGCTCTCGGAAGCGGTGACGACGGTGCTCGGCAAAGCGCCGCTGATTGTGGGCGCGCAGGTGCACGACGGCTTTGTGACCGAAGTGATCCCGGTGTCGCAGGTCGGCGCCGATCTGATCACGGCCGCCGTGGCCGCCAAGGCGAAGTATCCTCTGCCGTGTCTTGTGGCCGATCTCGGCACCGCGACCAAGATCATTGCGATTGACAAAGACGGCAAGTTCCTCGGCTGCACGATCGCCCCGGGCGTCAAGATTTCACTCAACGCGCTGGCCAGCGGCACGGCGCTCCTGCCGGCCATCAGCTTCACGATGCCCGAAAAAGCCATCGGCACCGACACGATCGAATGCATGCAGTCGGGTCTCGTCTTCGGCACGGCGGCCATGCTGGACGGCATGGTGCAGCGCATGCAGGCGGAGATGGGCGCCGAACGCGCCACGCTGGTCGCCACCGGCGGCCTCAGCGGCGGCATCGTGCCCTGCTGCAAGGAAAACTTTATCTATGACCGCCACCTGCTGCTCGACGGGCTGCGGGTGATGTATGAGGCGCACGAGGGCCGTGCGCAGTGACGCGCCGGACGCGGGCATGACCGCAGGGTCTGCGCCGCGAAGGACAACAAGTATAACAGGAAAACACCCGCTCTCGGTTGAGGGCGGGTGCTGTTGTGTTTAGCGTTTACCAGCTGTAAGCATAATTCAAATACACTAACAAACTTGCAAAAAAAGAAAAGCCTGAAACTTCTGGTCAGACTTTTTCTCCTAATTGAAGGTAATTTTCTGTACCCTCAAAACTGAACAAAGTGTTTTCGATGTGCTGAGAGAGGTTTGTTTGTAGAACCAAGTCTATGGTCAAGCCCTCGACCGATTAGTACTGCCTGGCTGAATACATCGCTGTA
>JAEEGI010009668.1_pt1 | contig 21077 bp, 8 predicted proteins | sample 8958751 | NCBI WGS metagenome assembly JAEEGI01 (sample SAMN16246545, study PRJNA631951) | gut metagenome | biome: gut microbiome; feature: rumen; material: KS-attached | host: Bos | place: Iran: Karaj | collected 2018-10 | reverse complement strand
GGTGACGGTGGTGTAGGCCTCGCTATACCAGTTGGTGCCGCAGACGGCGCGCACGTGGAAGTCGTAGGGCATGTCGTCCATGAGGCCGTTGATGGTATAGGTGTTGGTGCTGGAGGTGACTGTGGTGCCGGTGCCTTGGTCGAAGCCTTGGAAGCCGTACTCGATCTCCCAGCTCACGGCGAGCGGGTCAGCAGCCCAGTTGAGGGTGATGCTGTTTTCGTTGACCGAAGCGGTGAGGCCGCTGACGTTGGGGCAAGTGGCAGTGGTGAAGGTGATGGTGTCACCCCATTCGCCGATGATGTTCTGGGCGGAGCCGCAGAGCGGGCGCACAGAGGCCTGGTAGGTGACGCCAGGAGTGAATCCACCGACGGTGGCAGGATGCGTGTAGACAGTGTAGAGGCTGTCGACGTTGCCGCTATACCAGACGTGGAGTTCCCAAGCGGTCTCATTACCGATGGGCGACCAGTCGAAGGTGGCGTCAGCGTTGGTGACGGCAATGACATGCAGGCTGTCGGGAGCGAGGCAAGGCAGGCTGTCGGTGACGAAGCCGTCGACGACCCATGCACTATAGTCGAGGCTGTCGGCAGTGCAATCCTGACGCACGCGGAAGGTGTAGTTAGTGGTAGGTTGCAGGCCGGTGAAGGTGTAGGTGTTGCCCGTGACATGGATATCGGTGGCGGGCCAGTCGGTGGCTGCGCTCTCCTTCACGTTCACCTCGTAGTCTGTGCCATCGCCTGTCCAGGTGATAGTAGCTGACTCATAGGTGTGAGTGATGCCAGTGATGACGGGCTGACGACAGCCGGCACCTAAGCAAGAGACGAGCTGCATGACGGGACGCCAAGTGTCGACAGACTTGATGCCGGAGTAGGACGAGGAGATGGTCGTCACGTCGGGATTGTAAGTGTCGGAATAGTAGTGGAGTGTCTTGTTGCCGGTGCAAGATTGGGTCTTGAAGACGTAGGCACTGCCGTTGTAGTCACCCGAGTTGTCGTCGACGATGACCATCAGGTTACCTGTACCGTCGTAGTGGTAGATGGTGTCGAGTGCAAAGAAGTTCCAACCTTGTGAGCAGTTGAGCGAACCGGTGTAGACACGGACTGCCGTGGCTGTGTCGAGTGCGACCACATCGCTGCTACTGCTGAAGGTGGTTCTGTTGGTAGGCTGGAAGTAGATGGTGCAGTTGGTCTTGTCGGTCGAAGGCGTAGCATAGTCGTAGTAGTAGCCGAGGAATTGGACATCTCTCGGGCCATCTAGTTCGGCGCTATCGATGATAACCTCGGAGAGGGTATAGTTGTAGTAGTTGTTGACAGGTGCATAGTAAGAAGTGCTCGTAGAGCTGGCTGAGCCGACGGAGAAGATGTCGGAGTTGTCGCACATGGCTGTTGTCAGTCGTGTGGACATAGCAGGCCAATCACCAGTGTCGGTTGCAGAGCAGATGGGACGGACGTAGAAGTCGTAGGCAGTCAGTGTGTCGAGACCGCTGATGGTGGTAGGATGAGATGTGACTACCAAGCGGGTGCCTGCTGCAGAGCCAAAGGTGTAGCCTGCAGGGCCGTACTCAATCTGCCATGCCGAGGCAGTGGCCAGGTCGGACCAGTCAAGGTCGATAGTAGAGGTGGAAGCACCTGCGGCAACAATGTCGAAGACTGGCGGGCAGGTGGGGATGTAGTCGACGGTGACATCATCGAGGTAGTGATAGCTGTAGTAGGTAGTGGTGGAAGAGGTGTAGTAGTTGCGGAAGGCAATGATGCGGCTGTTGCCCGTGTAGCTGCCGAAGTAGACGGTGTGCTGCAGATGTGTGCTAGCAGGTGTAGTGATAGTCTGTACAGGCACGAAGGTGTTGCCCTCCATCACACCGACCTCAAGTCCATAATAGGTAGAAGTAGTGTAATCCCAGAAGGTGAGCTGCACACTGTCGAGAGGAGCAGCGACAGGAGGTAACGAGAAATAACCAACACCGTAGAGGTACAAGACGTTGCTGCCGCTATGGGCATACGTGCTACTGCTGTACACCTTAGGCAGGTAGGAACCGGTAGTGTAGGAGCCAGTACCTGTCATGATATACTGCCAACAAGGCACATAGTTGCCTGTGCCAGTAGGTAGGCCATCGAAGTTCTCGCTATATGGCAGCGAAACCATGGCACAAGGTGTGTGATAACTGTTGTAAAGCGCCACAGAGGTGTCACCGTAACCGCAGATGGCACGGACGGCAACCATGTAGTCGCTATTGGCAGTAAGACCAGTGATGGTGTAGTTGGGCGAAGTAGTTACGACGCTGAAAGTATCGTAGGTGACGAGCCATTCGGTCTCAGTGCCTCCGGGAGTCCACGACATGCTGATGCTGTCGGCAAAGAGTCCAACGGAAAGGTTGTTGACGAACGGACAAGTGTTGCGAACTAGAGAGACATTGTCGATAGCAGCAGGAGGCTGTGTGCCAACACTACCATCGTTGTGCCAGAAGAACACAAGCTTGTAGGTACCGGTATCCGAGAGGGTGAACATACCTACTTCATTGTTCCAATCATTGACAACATTCAGGCGGTCGCCATTATCAAGGACGATGGCTCCTGCAGGAATTGAAGAGCCGGAGCCGAAACCATTGGCTTGGTTGGGCGTGACGATAAATGTCTCAGGCATCAAGGCAACGCGGATGTAGTCGCAGCACGACTCGCCATTGTTTCTCCAAGTGTAGCTGTAGACATACTCACCGGTATCGGAGATGTGAATGTTGCGTATGGCAAATACATTGCTCGTAGAGGAGGTGGAGTAGGTGTTGTTGACACCGTTGTTGGAGATGTAGAGAGACTGGTTTCCACCATAACTGGCATCAGAGCCGATGCACCAGGCATTGGTCTGCGTGCCATTGAAGAGATCCCAGCCGTTGAGGCCTGACTGCTCGAAATCGCAGAAATAAGGTACCGAGGCGGGAGAAGCAGCCAAGGTGGTGACAGCGAGATAACGTTCGGCAATGGTCGTGCCACAGTCGGGATAGACATACACATGGTAAACCGTACCGGAGTCGAGGCCAGTCATAGCATAGAAGGTGTCGGCGACGGCGATAGGAGAAACCGTACCCGAACCAGGTATGAAGTTGACGGTATCGTACTCTACATACCAGCTGGTGTTGGTAGAGCTGGTGTCGCTCCATGTCAGCATAGCGCTGTTGATGGTGATGTTGGATGCCGTCAAGTCTTCGACACGTGGGCAGTTGGGCAGGAGCTCAAGCTTGATGTCGTCGACATAGGCGTACCAAGAGCCGGTGGTGCGCAGGGCGCGGATGGCCACATAGTTGCCTCCGCCGATATGGGCATTCAGGCCAACGGTGTATTCATCCCATTCTGTGCTGTTGCCAACATTGATAGTGCCTAGCGACTCGAAAGAGCCTGAATCGGTCACATTGTAAGGGTTGGAGAGGATGCCCACCTCGAATATGGGATTGTAGGAGGTGCTTGACGACTTGGCCCAGAAGGAGAGCTGCAGTGTGTTCATCGGATAGGTGAGCGTGTCGATAGCAGGCAGTACGACATACTGGTAGTCGCCATAAGTTCCAGAGGTGGTGCTATTATACCAGTAGAGACCCTTTCCACCACCATAAGTGTGGTTGTAGGTCGTACTAGATGATACATAGGGATAACCAAAGTACATGCTACCATTGTTGAGACGATGCCAGCATGGCAGGAAGATACTGAGGTTGGAAGAGCCGGTGCTTGCGCTCTCGAAGTCTTCGAAGAAGGGCAGGCTGTCGATGCCGATACATTCGGTGCGGAATGTGTAGCGGACAGTCTCGGCATAGCCGCCTTCGCTACATTCGGGAGTGATATAGAGGTCGTACTCAGTATCAGGAGTCAAACCAGTGATAGAGAAAGGCAGGGTGGATACGGTAGTAGTGGTGCCGGCACTGGAGCCGCGTACGAAATCGGCTGGGCCGTATTCCACTTCCCAAGAGCTGGCAGCGCCATTCTCGGTCCAAGTGAAGTCGGCTGAGTTGGTGGAGATGCTGGTGATCTGTATATCGCTCACGCCTTCGCAGTCGGGGATACGGTAGATACCGATATCATCAACATAGGCATACCACGACGAAGTGGGACGCAGGGCGCGCAAGGCGATATGGCTACCGTTGCCTGCGAAGGTGTCGAAATCGGTGGTGTAGCAAGCCCATGAAGTATTGCCTCCGATATTGATAGTGTCGAACGACTGGAAGGTGTTAATGTTGTTAGGATTGGTCATCACACCCACATGGAACACAGGATTGTAGCTGGTAGAGCTGGAACGTGCCCAGAACTTGAAGCGCACAGTGTTCATGTCGATGAGAGTGGTGTCGATAGCGGGGAAGACGATGTATTGGTAGTCGCCATAGGTCCCCGTTGTAGTAGAGCCAGACCAATAGAGACCACGAGAGCCCTCTGGGGTGTGGTTGTAGGTAGTGGAGTTGGAGACATAGGGGTAGCCAAAATAGGTGCTGCCATTGTTAAGGCGTGTCCAGCAGGGCACAAACGAAGAGTTGGTGCTTGATCCAGTGGCAACAGTCTCGAAATCCTCGAAGTAGGGCAGGGAGTCAATCATGCCACATTCAGTGCGGAATGTGTAGGCAAACGACCAGTTGCCAGTGTCGGAGTCACAGAAGCCACGGACATACACATCGTAGGCCGAGCTGGCGTGCAGACCGGTGATTGATGTGCTGTTGGCGGCTGAGACATAGACAGTGGTGCCATTGCCGTGGGTGAAGCCCAGTGGGCCATATTCTACTTCGTAGTAGGATGCAGAGGTTGCAGCCCACGAAATGGTGGCGCTATTGCCGGTGATTGCGCTGGCAGTGATATTGCGCACACGCGGGCAGGGAGAGAGTCTGTCAACGCTCAGGTCGTCGAGGTAAGGATAGCTGTATGCCCCATTGGGCGACATGATAGCGATGTAGCGTCCGTTGCCATTATAAGAGGTGAAATCGAACTCAAAGGGTTCCCATTCACCATATACCGAAGGAATGGCCTGAGCCACTTCGGTAAAGGTGGTGACATCGGTGGGATCGGTCATGACACCGACAGTAAGGTTGTGAGCATAGGAGGTGTTGCTCTTGTAGAGCCAAAATGAGAGCATAGTGCTGTCGAGAGGAAGGTCGAATGTAGGAAGCACCATATAGGTCCAAGATGTGCTGGAGGAGTACATGTACATCGACTTGTTGCCACCAGCGCTGTGGTTATAGGAGGTGGAAGCGTAGGGGTAGTTAGAGGAGTAGTTGGTGTTCTTATACCAGCATGCTGGTAGCGGGTCGGCCGTCGAAGTGGAGAATGTCTCGAAGTTCTCGAAGAAGGGCACGGCCATGGGCAAACAGGGAGTAGTGGCACTGATGATAGTAGCACGGCTGGTGTCGTTACAGAGGGCTGTGATGCGGAACTGATAGGTGGTAGCAGGAGTCAGCCCAGTGAAGCTGTAAGCGGGGGTGTTGACGGTGTCGACCACATCCCAAGCTTGAGACCCCTGACGGTATTCCACACGCCACGAGCTCTCCTGGAAACCTGCAGCCCAAACGATGTCGACTTGGTCGGGAGCAATGCTGTCGACCACCACAAGCGGTGCACCACAAGAATCGGACAAAGCGCATCCTGCCACATGCAGGCGCATATCGGTACGATAGTCGTAGGAGCTGCCACCCGATGTGAGGTCGCTCAAGGAGAAGGGATCGCCATCCTGATATGAGTAACGTGCGATTCCGCTACCCACTTGGCTTGCTCGGAATGTGTAGGTAGAGCCGTCGTAATCGCCAGAGTTGTCGTGCACTAGGATGACAATATTGCTGCTGCCGTCGTAGTTGAACGGAGTGCTGAACTCAAAGTGATTCCAACCCTGACTACAATTGAGCGAACCAGTATAGACACGGGTGAAAGTGCTGGCGTTGTAAGGCACAAAGCTCGACGCAAGCGACGACACCGTGGTGTTGGCCATATATATGGTACAATTGGTCTTGAGAGTGGAGGGTGAAGAGTAAGAATAGTAGAAATCGATACCGCTCACACGGTTGCCACCGCCCATTTCAGATGCCATGATGAGCTGCTCGGTGATGGAGTAATCGTAGAAGTTGTTGAGCGGTATATAATAGTTGGTGTTGGTCATACTGCCAGCAAAGGTGATTGAATCATGTATGGTAGTGTCGACCTGATAGCAGGGCAGAGTAAGGGTGGTGAACTCGCAGAGGGTGCTCCAAGCGCCGTAGCCGTCGCCACAGTTGCCACGCACACGCACAGAATAGCTGCTGCTGGGCTGGAGGCCAGTGAGCAGGAAGTGAGTGGTGGAAGAAGTAAGTGTGCTGAAGGTCTCGGAGGGATTGTCGGGGATGACCTCAATCTCATACTCGTAGGGCAAGCCGGCAAAGCCAGATTGCAACGACCAGTTGAGCATGGCACCCGTAGTGCCGATGTTGACAGCCTCGACATCAGTTACCTGCGGACAAGTGGGGGCTTCCTCGAGAGTGAAGTCGTCGGTGTAGGCATACCAACCGCCGCGTAAGGCACGCAGGGCGACATATCTGCCGGTGCCGTTGTAGTTGGCAAGGCCGGCGGTGTATTCAGCCCACTGGGTGCTGTTGCCCACATCGATAGATGCCACCTGCTGGAAGGTGTTGGCATCGTTGGGGTCGGTCATCACACCCACTTGGAACGTGGGGTAGTAGCTAGTGCTTGAACTACGTGCCCAGAATTTGAGCATGAGGGTATTGATGGGATAGAGTGTCTCGTCGACAGCAGGAAGCACCACAATCTGGTAGTCGCCATAGGTGCCGGTGGTGGTACTAGTGTACCAGTAGAGGCTGCGGCTGCCGGTGTGGGCAGTGCTGGTGATATAGGGATAGCCAAAATACTGGGTGCCGTTGTTGAGGCGGTGCCAGCAGTTGACGAATTCGTGGCTAGTGCTGCTTGTAGTGTTGGTACCTTCGAAGCCGAAGACATAAGGAAGCGTGGTCATGGCATCGCACTCAGTGCGGAATGTGATGTTTGCCACAGCAGGCGTGCCGGAGCAGTCGGGTGTCACATAGATGTCATATTCAGTATTGGCAGTGAGGCCCGTCAGTGTGTGCGGCAACGAGCTTACAGACTCGGAGGTGCCGGTGCCTACCTCGAATCCATGCACACCGTATTCGATGGTCCAAGAAGTGGCCTCGCCATTTTCAGTCCAATAAATGTCGGCTGAGGAGTTGGTGATATTGCTGGCCGTGATATTGGTCACACGGGGGCAGTCGGGGACCAACTCTATCCGGATGTCGTCGACATAGCCATAGTTGTAGCCCGAACTGGGTTGGGGGAACTTCATGGCAATGCGTCCGTGAACGCCCGTATAGTCGGAGAAGTCGACCTCGTGGAAGGCATAGACTGTGGAGTTGTTGGTGTAGACATACTGATAGGGGATGAAGGATGACGCATCGTTCTCGTCAGGCATAACACCCACTATAACGTAGGAGTTGTAAGAAGTGGAGTTGGCGCGCATCCAGAAGTTGAGCATCATCGAGTTGATAGGATACACCGTCGAGTCGGTGGGAGGAAGTATTGCATACTGGTCGGCATAGGAACCCGTGGTGTAGTAGATGTAGAAACGCATCGCGTTGGTACCGCTATGAGCATACGATGAGCTGTTGTAGACAATAGGATAGCCGCTGTAGCTGCTGTTGGTGCCTACATTGTAGTTGTTCCAGCACTGCGGCAGATTGTTAGTAGAAACGGAAGTGGTTGTTGCGCCAGTCACATTGTCGAAGTTTTCAAAGAAAGGCAATGTGATATTGCCACAGGCGGTACGTACTGCCAGGGTGGCTGCCATACTAGTGTCGTCGGCATCACATACGGCGCTGACAATAAACACATAATCGGTCGAAGCCGAGAGACCGGTGAAGGTGTAGGTGGTGTCGTACACATCCTCCTGTGTGGAGCCGTAGCCAACCACCCAATGGTTCTCGTTGCCGCCTGGCGACCAAGTGATGGTCACGGTGTCGGCTGCCACATAGGAGGCCGTGACATTGGTGGGGCTGGGGCAGGTGTTGTGTGCCAGCTGCACATTGTCGACTGCTGCAGGAGGTGTAGTACCTACCGAGCCATCGTTGTGCCAGAAGAAGACCCACTTATAGGCACCAGGAGTGGTAAGGTTGAAAGTACCAGTTACGTTACCCCAGTTGTTGCTGACGTTCAAACGGTTGTTATGGGTGAGGTCCACAACAGCACCTGAGATAGGAGTACCGGTGGCTTGAGTCCATCCCGAAGTACTGCCCGCCACAGGCTCGAACGAGGCAGGCATGAGGGCGGCGCGCAGATAGTCGCAGCAGCTCTCGCCATAACCCTTCCAGTCAAAGCTGTAGACATACTCGCCAGTGTCAGTCAGATAGAAGTCACGGTAAGCATATACATTAGAGGTAGCAGAGATAGTATAACTGTTGTTGATATCATCGTTGGTGATAAACAGGGCGCCGTTGCCACCCGTGGTGCCCACCATCCAGTGGTTGGTCTGGGTGCCGTTGGCAAAGTCCCAACCATTGGTGCCGTTGCTCTCAAAGGTGCAGAGATAGGGCACCGTGGCAGGAACGCCGTTGAGGGTAGAGAAAGTGAGGCTCATGTAGGTGCTGGTGTCGCCGCTACAGTCGGCACGGAGGTAGAGATAATAGGTACGACCAGTGTCGAGATTATTGATAATGTAGGCGGTGTCGTAGACCGTTTCGTTGAAGGCAGCTGTATAAGTGCCAGGGGTGAAGTCGACGGTGTCGTACTCCAGCACCCAGGTAGAAGCCGTGCCCATCTCGGTCCAGCTGATGGCAGCCCAGTCAACATAGACGCTGTCGAGAGCCAAATTCTGGACGTGGGGGCATTGAGGCACCTCGCCTACGGTGATGTCGTCGAGATAGATATAATTGTAGGTGGTGCCGCCGGCTTCAATCATAAATGTAATATGGCCTGAGCCGGGAGCGGTCGAGAGGATGACGTCGAAATTGTTCCAGTTGGTGGTGGCGTCGGTATGGAGGGTGGTGACGGTCTCGAAAGTGGTGTAGTCGGTCGGGTCGGTCATCACGCCCACCTTGATTTGTCCCGAATAGTCGGAGCTGCTCTTCTTAGCCCAGAAGGAGATTTGCAGGGTGTTGATGCTGTCAGCAAACTCGGGCAGGCAGAGCCAGCTGCGATACTCATAGGAGGAGGAGTTATAAGAATAGAAATAAAGCGAGCGGGAGCCTGTGTGGTTGGTGGTGCTGGCATAGGGGTAGCTCATGGAGCTGTAGGAGCCATTCCAGTAGCCACGACCCCAACAGGGGGCAAGCGGTGTGCCCGAGCCGGTCGCAGTTATGTCCTCAAATCCGTTGGTATATGGCAGCTCGTCGTGCGATATGGGTGAGCAGAAGGTGCAGAAGCTACCTCTGCGGACGAGTGATGAGTCGGAGCCACAAGTGGCATAGAGCTCATAGGTGTATTCAGTCCTGGGTTGGAGATCCGACAGGCTGATAGGTGAACCCATGGCATAGATGGTGGTGTCCCATGTGCCGTGAGAGAGGGTCAACGTCAATGAGGTGGCATTGTCCACATCGCTCAGATAGAGGTCGGCACTAGTGGCAGTGGCCACTACAGAGTCGACAATAGGTGTGGTGCAATAAGGAATCAGGTCGACTGTGATGTCGTCGAGATAAATATAATTGTATGAAGTGGAACCGGCTTCGACCATGATGGTGATGAGACCTGTGTTGGGTGCGTTGTGCATCGCCACGTCAAACATCTGCCAGTTGGTAGTATAGTCGGTGAAGACAGTTGTTACATTTTGGAAAGTGGTGTAATCAGCCGGGTTGGACATGACACCCACTTTGATTTGTCCGGAATAGCTGGCGCTGCTCTTCTTTGCCCAGAAGGTGAGGTGCAGATTGCTGATGCTATCTGCGAATCGGGGCAGGCATACCCAGCTGAAAGTAGTGGTGCCGTAGCTGTAGAAATAGAGGGAGCGCGAACCTGTGTGGTTGGTTGTGCTGGCATAGGGGTAGCTGTTGGGATTGTACGAGCCACTCCAGTAGCCACGGTTCCAGCAGGGGTTGACGTCTGTTCCGCTTCCGGTGCTGGAGAGATCCTCAAAACCGTAGGTGTAAGGTAGACTGTCGATGGGTACGCAAAGTGTATGTACTTCGACAGAGCGGTATACTGAGGTGTCGCCGTTCAGGCAGAGGCCGGAGACGTGGGCGGTATAATAGCTATCGGGATTGAGCCCGGCGAATGTGAACGTCTGTGAAGTGGCCACGGTGTCGTAGATGACGCTGTCGCCAGAGCTAAGTTGTACGAGCCAAGAGGTGGCACTGCTGGTATCGGTCCAGTTGATGGAGAAACCATAGGCGGTCACATCGCTAGCCGTCAGAGAGGTGGGTCTGGGGCAAGCAAAATTGGGAGTGGAGAAAGTATAGCGCAGGCCATGAGTAGGAAGGGGGGAAATAGGACGTGTACCATAGGAAGAAGACTGGGTAGGACTGGTCCATGACCCCGTGAGGAAGAGACGGTCGTTGTTTGGACCGTTGGTGATGTAGGTGGCTAAGGTGCGCGAAGAGGCACCTCCCAGGTTGACAGAATCATAAATGATTTCTATCGTACCGTTGGTATGGAGCACCACTTGGTAAGAGTAGGCACCATAAGGTGAAGAATAGGCGCCCAACAGGTGGTACTCGATGGTGAACGTGCCGGCAGTGGCATCGTAGCGAGTGTAGGCACCGGCACCCGTGTTGCGGCCCATGTGTCCATCCTGCTGGAGGATGGCATTGATGTAGCAGTAGCTAGAACTCGAGTAGGTGGCGGATGTTCCACTTGAGGGGGAGGAGGCTCCTAGTTGGATGAAACCGTTAGCGGAACAGACGATGGATGTCCCAGCATTGTACACCGTTGTACCATACGGGAAGGCGAACGGGAGTGTCGTAGTGGCATAGCCGTCGTCTTGCGTTGAGAAAGACAGGGCAGTTCCTGTCGACGCAATTGAATTGAAAGTTGTCACGTCGGTCGTCACGGTGTACTCGGACAGAGGAGCCGACTGCGCTTGAGTTACCCAAGGGACGACCATCATCGCCACAATGAGCAACAACTTCTGTAAATGTTTTTGCATAACAAATACGTTTTGATTAATATTGAGGTTAATAATAAAATTGTATTGTTGTTTTGTTGTCAATTCGTTACACACGGTTTTCGCAAAAAATGTGCACGTCAATTGAACTCGCAAAGGTAGGAACATTTTTTGGAGGATGCAAATATTTTAACATTTTATTTTTCTTTCATCCCTAATTACCGATTTGGGTTCAAGAGAAGTTGACCCGCTGAAAGGCGGCAACAATCACCTGAGAGAAACTCTTCTCATCTCCCCAAAATTGACCTTTTTCTACCTCTATCACATCACCGATAATTAGGCATGTAACCATCTGTTGTCTATGGCGTTCCGGTGACCTTATGAAAGCACTTTGTTGCCAATCCGTTTTTTTTGTGTATCTTTGCAAGTTTTTATTTAAAACCTCAATCGATGCAAGATATTAGAAATATTGCCATTATTGCACATGTCGACCACGGTAAAACCACTTTGGTCGACCGAATGTTGCACCAGGCACAGCTGTTCCGTGAGAATCAGGAAACCGGCGAACTCATCCTCGACAACAACGACCTAGAGCGCGAGCGTGGCATCACCATCCTCTCCAAGAATGTCTCCATCCGTTACAAAGGCTACAAAATTAACATCATCGACACGCCAGGCCACAGCGATTTCGGCGGCGAGGTGGAACGTGTGCTCAATATGGCGGACGGGGTGCTGCTGGTGGTGGACGCCTTCGAAGGGCCTATGCCTCAGACACGCTTTGTACTGCAGAAAGCCATTGAGTTAGGCCTGAAGCCTATCGTGGTTATCAACAAGGTAGATAAGCCCAATTGTGACCCAGAATTGACGCAAGAGGCGGTCTTCGACTTGATGTTCAACTTGGGAGCCAACAACGACCAGCTCGACTTCCCCACGGCTTACGGCTCGGCCAAGCAGGGGTGGATGGGTCCCGATTGGAAGACGCCCACCGAAGATATCAGCTACCTCATGGACCTTATTATCGAGCATATTCCCGCACCCCGTGTTACCGAGGGCAACACCCAAATGATGCTCTCCTCGCTCGACTATAGCAGCTATCTGGGACGCATAGCTGTGGGACGCCTCAATCGTGGCACCTTGCAGGCAGGTCAGCCCATCATCTTGGTCAAGCGCGACCAATCACAGATTGCCAGCCGCGTGAAGGAACTCTATACCTTTGAGGGACTTGGTAAAGAACGTACAAAGAATACGATAGAAGCAGGCGAAATATGTGCTGTGTTGCTCGACCTCGACAAGAACGTCATGTTCGAGATAGGCGACACCATCTGCGACAGTGAGAATCCCGAACCGCTGCCTCCCATCAAGGTGGACGAGCCTACGATGAGTATGCTCTTCACCATCAACAACTCACCTTTCTTTGGCAAAGAAGGCAAATATGTCACCAGCCGTCACCTCCGCGAGCGCCTCTTCAAGGAGTTGGAGAAAAATCTCGCTCTGCGAGTAGAGGAGACCGCCTCGCCCGACGCACTGTTGGTCTATGGCCGCGGCATCCTGCACCTCTCCATCCTTATCGAGACTATGCGTCGTGAGGGCTATGAACTGCAGGTGGGTCAGCCCAAGGTCATTATCAAAGAAGTTGACGGGCAGAAGTGCGAGCCTGTCGAGCAGCTCACAGTGCTTGTCCCCGAGGAGTTCTCGAGTAAGGTGATTGACGTAGTGACACGCCGTAAGGGCGAGATAGGCACCATCGACACCAAGGGCGACCGCGTGCAGCTCGACTTTATGATACCTTCGCGTGGCATCATCGGCCTACGCAACACGTTACTCACCGCCACCAATGGCGAGGCAATCATCGCCCACCGCTTCTCAGGTTTCGAGCCTTGGAAGGGCGAGATGGACGACCACAAGATGGGTGCCCTTATCGCCAAGGAGACTGGCGAGGCGACAGCCTATAGCATCAGCAAGCTGCAAGACCGCGGTCCCTTCTTTATCGAGCCGGGCGAACACGTCTATGCTGGTCAGGTCATCGGCGAAAGTCTGCGTCCGGGCAACGACATCGTCATCAACGTGGTCACTGCCAAGAACCTCACCAATATGCGCAGCAAGAGCGCCGACGACAAGTCGACCACCACACCTCCCATCAAGTTCTCATTGGAAGAGGCAATGGAGTATATCCGCGACGACGAGTACTTAGAAATTACCCCCAGCAGCCTCCGCATCCGCAAGATTATCCTCGACGAGATAGAGCGCAAACGCGCCCGTATCGCTGCTGGGTATAAGGATGAGTGACTCTGCTAAGGCATCATAGCGATTCTGATTGTTCGGGAATCTCTGATTATTCGGACTATTCCGACAACCCTAACAATTCTGGATAAAACATCATGCTGACCGATAGCACAATGGAACGGCTGCGCATACTTGCCGAATCGGCCAAGTATGATGTGTCGTGTTCGTCGAGTGGTACGGTGCGGCGTGGCAAACAGGGCATGGTGGGCAACACGGTGGGCGGTGTGGGCATCTGTCACTCTTTTGCTGACGATGGCCGCTGCATCTCGCTGCTGAAGGTGATGCTGACTAATTACTGCATGTACGACTGTGCTTACTGTGTCAACCGCCGCTCGAACGACATCAAGCGTGCCACGCTCTCCGTCTCAGAACTGGTGAGCATCACCATGGAGTTCTATCGCCGCAACTATATTGAAGGACTGTTTCTTTCGAGCGGTGTGGTGCGTAATCCCGACTATACCATGGAACGTCTTGTGGCTATCGTGCGCGACCTGCGGACGGTACATCGTTTCAATGGTTACATTCATTTGAAAAGCATTCCAGGAGCCTCACAGGAACTGCTGAATGAGGCAGGACTCTATGCCGACCGCATGAGCGTGAACATCGAGATTCCCCGTGAGGAGTCGCTCAAGTTGCTGGCTCCCGAGAAAGACCACCAGAGCGTTTTTCAACCCATGAAACTGATACAGCAAGGAGTATTGGAAAACAAGGAAGATCGCCGGCATTATCGTCATGCGCCACGCTTCGTACCAGCGGGACAGTCGACACAGATGATTGTAGGTGCCACCAAGGACAGCGACCGCGACATACTTACGATGTCGTCGATGCTCTATAGCCAGCCCACTATACGACGCGTATACTATTCGGGCTATATCAGTGTAAACACCTACGACTCGCGTCTTCCTGTGCTGAAGCAGCCTCCCTTAGTGCGCGAAAATCGGCTCTACCAAGCCGACTGGTTGCTGCGGTTCTATCATTTCAAGGTGGAGGAGATAGTGGACGACTTGCACCCCAACCTCGAGCTGGAGTTGGACCCCAAGCTGTCGTGGGCATTGCGCCATCCCGAGGCATTCCCTATCGACATCAACACGGCTGACTATGAGTGGCTGCTGCGCGTGCCGGGACTGGGCACCAAATCGGCATGGCTCATCGTCAACGCTCGTCGTGCCTGCCGACTCACCTCCGAGCATCTGCGCAAGATGGGTGTGGTGATGAAAAAGGCTAAGTACTTCATTACTTGTAATGAACTCACTTCCTCCACTCTGCAGCCCCTACGTGGCATCAACGAGTTGAGCCCCGAGCGGCTACGTCCACTACTCGTCTCACCCCGCCAACTCAAATTGGCCGAGCAAGAAAAACAACTGTCCCTCAACTTCGAGAATTAAAAGGAGGTTTTTAGTGCTTACTTTTTACCTCATAAGTCTGCGGCAGCCAATTTTCAATTTTCAACTTTCAATTTTCAATTTTCAATTTAATAATATGGTCTACACCTTCGACGGAACAATGGACGGACTGCTGACGGCTGTATTCGACACCTTCGACCGGCACGAACAGCCCGAAGCACTGCTGACTGTGGGTGATGCGCTACCACTGTTTTGCGATCAGGTGCACCAAGTGGTCACCGACGAAGAGAAAGCCCGACGGGTATGGTCTGGGATGGAGAAACGGTTGAGCCGTGAGGCGCTGCGACTCATCACCGTCGGCTGGCTGTCGGAGATGTCGGCGCTCAATAATCCGCTGTATCAATTTATCTGCAAAGTCTTTCGTCAAGATGCGGGTGCTCCCAGTATCGAACGCAACTATGCCGACCCCGACGTGCTGGAGGTGACCAATATCGCCCGCAAGGTGCTGCACGAGCAGCTGCGTATGAAACAGTTCATCCGTTTCCAGAAGGCCAAGGACGGCACCTATCTCGCCGTCGTCTCACCCGACCACAATGTGCTGCCGCTTATCATCGATCATTTTGCCGACCGTTTCCGTGACCAGCCTTGGCTGATTTACGATGCACGCAGACACTATGGCTATTACTTCGACGGCTCGGACAAGCCCGTCCGCGTCACCTTCGAGGACGAGTCCGCCGTCCCCTTCAGCCTTGCCGACGGCAAGTTGAATGAGGAGGTGATGAGCAGCGACGACCGCCTATTTCAAGACCTCTGGCGCACCTACTTCAAAGCCATCTGCATCCGCGAACGCATCAACCCCCGCAAGCAACTCAACGACATGCCCCGCCGATACTGGAAATACATGACCGAGAAACAATAAACCCAGAATATGCAAAAGCGGTGCAATGTGTGAACCAAAACTGTTGGTTTACTTATTAGGCTGGCACAGGTATCTTACCGAGTTATCTATTTCTCTACAAAGTATCTTACCGAATTGTCTACTTTTTTAACACCTTACCCGCCTCCTTTACAAACACCTCGAACTGAAAGCCCTCCGATACTCCCTCCTGCCCTACAAAGAGCAAGGCCAGATGACCAACATCCCGCTTTATACGGTGAGATAATTTAAGCCCTATTTTTACTAAGTGATAGTTAAAAAATAACATATAACAATGAGAAGTAAGAATGGTAGTTAAAGTATTGGCTCTAGTTTGATATATGACTGATTTTTCGACAACCTCGGAGAGGTTGAATTTTAATAACACCGTACAAGCGTAGCGCAGTGCGGTGACAGAGTAAACTCACTCCTAGCGTCCCGAAGATGAAGAAGAGCCAGTGGTTCTTCGATAACGGAGTACAACGAAGTGGAGAATTATACGACATTGAGACAATTTGGCAATAATCAGTCATACTTTATACTAGAGCGACTCCCTTTTAATTTTCACTTATCATTACACGTTACTTTTTTATCATTACTAAAATCTAATGCCCGATTTGGGTTAAAAAAAATAAATTGGCCGTTTTGGAAAAAAGTAGTATCTTTGCAGTTTGATGCAAAGAGTGCTTATAATAGATAATTAATTAATATTTATATGAATATATCGTTTTCTTGGATTAAAGAGTATGTAGACCTCGAAGGGATGACCCCTCAGGAATTGGACGACCTGCTGACATTCAGTGGGCTGGAGATCGAAGGCGTGGAAAAAGTTGAGAGCATCAAGGGCGGACTGGAACATGTGGTCATTGCCCAGGTGCTGACCTGCGAGCCGCACCCCAACAGCGACCACCTACATGTCACCACCGTTGATGTGGGAACCGGCACCCCCCTCCACATCGTTTGTGGCGCGCCCAATGTGGCAGCGGGGCAAAAAGTGGTATGTGCACAGATTGGCACCAAGATATACACCTCCGACACGGAGTTTTATGAGATAAAGAAAGGCAAGCTGCGTGGTGAAGTGAGTGAAGGCATGCTCTGCGCCGCCGACGAGCTGCAGCTGGGTTCCGACCATGCCGGCATCATGGTGCTGCCCGACGACGCCCCCGTGGGAATGCCCGCCAAAGAGTACTTCCATTTGGAAGAGGACTACCGTCTGGAGGTGGCCATTACAGCCAACCGCTCGGATGCGACAAGCCATATAGGTGTGGCCCGCGACATTGTGGCCGTCCTCAACACCCGCGCGCTCACCGCTTCCCAACCCGCTGGTGAGGCCAAGAAAATCAAATGGCCCGAGGTGGCGGACCTCTCAGAGGCAAAGCCCGGCTCTGGCGCCATTCGTGTGACGGTGGAAGAGCCCACCCTCTGTCCCCGCTATACAGGCATCACGCTGGAGAACGTACATGTGGCCGACTCGCCCGAATGGCTGCAGACCAAACTGCGCACCGTGGGCATCCGCCCCATCAACAATGTGGTCGACATCACCAACTTCGTCCTCATGGAAGTAGGCCAGCCCATGCATGCTTTCGACGCCGACATGATACTAGGCAACCACGTAGTGGTGCGCCGCCTGCCACAAGGCACCCCCTTTGTGACGCTCGACGGAGTGGAACGCAAGCTAGACCAAAACGACCTGATGATTTGCAACGCCGGGGGCAACGAAGGCGGCAATCCCCAACCCATGTGCATCGCCGGTGTATTCGGCGGCGAAAAGAGCGGAGTGACCCATCAGACCACCCGCGTATTTCTGGAGAGTGCCTATTTTAACCCCACCTCCATCCGCAAGACCTCCAAGCGCCACGGTCTCAAGACCGATGCCTCGTTCCGCTACGAGCGCGGCTGCGACCCCAATATCACCCCCTGGGCACTGGCTCGCGCAGTGAAGTTGATGCAGGAATTGACCGGAGCCACCATCGCCTCTGAGGTGGTCGACATCTATCCTACCCCCATCAACCGTGCCGAAGTGGACATCAACTATCGCCGCATTTTCGACCTCATCGGCCAAGAACTGCCTATCCAGGCTATCCGCACCGCCCTCACCTCGCTCGATATCGAGATTGTGAAAGAAGACGCCGAGGGCATGTCGCTACGCATCCCCACCTGCAAAGTCGACGTCACCCGCGAGTGCGACGTGGTGGAAGAGGTGCTGCGCATCTATGGCTACAACAACATCCATGTCGACGAGCGAATCTCCAGCTGCCTCTCATTCTCCAAGAAGCCCAACCCCCGCCAACTGCAGAATATCGCCAGCGACATGCTCACCTACAACGGCTTCAGCGAGATAATGAACAACTCGCTCACCAAGTCGGAGTACTATGAGGGCAACCCCGACTTCGATGCTGCCCAGTGTGTGCAAATTCTCAACCCGCTGAGCAAAGAGCTCAACGTGATGCGCCAGACCCTCCTCTACAGCGGCTTGGAATGCATAGTACGCAATATCAACCACAAAAGCCTCGACCAAAAACTCTATGAGTTTGGCAACACCTATCGCCGTACGGGTAATGAGGGCGAGAAAGTGACCGACAAATACTGCGAGACCCAGCACCTCGCCATATTGATGACCGGAGCCATCAACCCCGAAAGTTGGAAGCTTCCCACCACTCCTACCGACTTCTACTACCTCAAAGCCCAGGTGATGAACATCCTACGCCGCATGCGCATCAACTTCGGCCGCATCGAGACCCTCCCCGCTTCCGAACACTTCTACGCCGAAGGCATCGACCTCGTTTTCCGCGACAGCAAGAAACTCCTCTGCTCCATGGGCCGACTCAACAAGGACACCCTCAAGCGGATGGACTGCAAACAGGAAGTGTTCTACGCCGACATCGACTGGACCCTTCTGCTCAAAAGCTACCCCAGCAAGGACATCCAATACACCGAAGTGCCCAAGTTCCCCGAGGTGCGCCGCGACCTGGCCCTGGTGATGCAGAAGAAGGTCACCTTCGCCGAGATTGAACAGGTGGCTTTCAACACCGAGAAGAAACTCCTCAAACGCATCGGCCTCTTCGACGTATACGAAGGTAAGGGCATCACCGAAGGCATGAAGTCCTACGCCGTCAGCTTCATTCTCCAAGACAAGGAGAAGACACTCACCGACAAGCAGATCGAAGCCGTCATGGACAAGCTCCAGAAGAACCTCGAGACCCAACTGGGTGCCAAGATACGTTCCTAAACCGACAACCCACACCCCTCAATTTTGAACCAAGGCCTATTACAATATGATGTGCGCGTACTGCTCGCCCTCCAGCAAGCCATCAGCGGGAGCAAGTCATTCTTCGAGTGGCTTGCCCAGTCGGGCTACCCCGAACTGGCGGCCTTCTCCAACTTCCTGCAGGACGATGTGGAGGCCGAGCAATGGCTCGTACAGCACAACTACCACTGGCTGGGGCTGCTCAGCCATGCCATCGACGGCGACGAACGCTCGCGGCAATGGGTCAAAGAGAACCTCCACGAGTCCAACCTCATGTTCGCCCTCGCCTGCCGTGGCGACGACAAAGCCGTCTCTTGGCTCAAATTCATGCATCTCGACATCCTCCTCCGCCTGGCCGACGAGGTGGCCGACCTGCGACACCGACAAGAACTAGATACCAGTTTCCCATACAAAATGCGTTTCTGACATGGAAAAGAACAATAACGACAACCAACATCATGACGGCACTCCGCGTCCGAAGGGCGGACGCCCACGCATCAGCAAGAAGAGCCCCGCGGTCAGGTCGACCGACTCCCCCGACCGCGAACGTCCCCTCTCCACCCGACCCTTCAAGCGCCGTCCCACACATAATGCCGAGGAGGGTCAGCCCTCCGCCGCCGAGCCTCGCAAGACCCCTTCCAGAGGCAGCAACCGCCGCGGCTCACACACCAAGGACAACAAGCGCCTCCGCGCCGACCGTCCCAAGCAGCATCCCGTACCCAAAGAGAAGACCCCTCCCCCCACGCCCAAACCCTACGACGGCACTACCCGCCTCAACAAATACATTGCCAATGCCGGCATCTGCTCGCGCCGCGAGGCCGACAGGCTCATTGCCGCTGGAGCTGTCAGCGTCAACGGAGTGGTCGTCACCGAGATGGGATTCCAGGTTCATGAAGGCGACGTGGTAAACTATGGCGGCGAGGTCCTTCGCTCCGAACGCAAACGCTATTTCCTTCTCAACAAACCTAAAGGCTTCATTACCACCGTCGACGACCCTCAAGAACGTGAAACCGTGATGATGCTCATCGACGGGGCTTGCAAAGAACGCATCTACCCCGTCGGGCGGCTCGACCGTAACACCACCGGCCTGCTCCTTTTCACCAACGACGGCGACCTGGCCCGACGCCTCACCCACCCCTCTGCCAAAGTATTCAAAATCTACCAGGTAGAACTTGACAAGCCCGTCACCCGCCAGGACATGCGACAGCTCATGGAAGGCATCGAACTCGAAGACGGCCCCATCCATGTCGACAATATCCAATATGTCGACAACTCCACCGACAAGCGCATCGTTGGCGTAGAGCTCCACAGCGGCAAGAACCGCATCGTCCGCCGCATGTTTGAACACCTGGGCTACAACGTCCACAAACTCGACCGCGTAGTCTTTGCAGGCCTCACCAAGAAAGACCTCCCTCGGGGCCGCTACCGCGAACTTACACCTGCCGAAGTGGGCTACCTAAAGATGATTTGATGGCCAAGCTGATTCTTTTTCCGGTACCCATCGGGGCCGACTCGCCCGACAACTCCATCCCGCCCTACAACCGCGAGATGCTCAACAGTTGCCGCACCTTCATAGTCGAGAACATCCGCACCGCCCGCCGTCACCTCAAGATGATGGGCTATACCACACCCATCGACGAAGTCACCTTCCTTGAACTCAACCAGCACACCTCTCCTATCGACATCGACCACTACCTCGACCCCATTGCCCAAGGCGAGAATATCGGACTCATGTCCGAGGCGGGCGTCCCCTGTGTGGCCGACCCCGGCAACCTCATCACCGCCATGGCCCAGCGCAACGGCATCGAGATTCTCCCCCTCGTGGGGCCCTCCAGCATCATCTTGGCTCTGATGGCCTCGGGCTTCAACGGACAGAACTTCGCCTTCAACGGCTACCCCCCCATCGACGACAAAGGACGTGCCTCACTCATCCGCACTATCGAGCAACGCATCCACCGCGACCACCAGACCCAGATATTCATCGAAGCACCCTATCGCAACGACAAACTGCTTCACTACCTTGCCCACCACCTCCAACCCATCACGCGCATCTGCATCGCCTGCGACCTCACCCTTCCCACCCAGTTTGTCCGCACCCGCCTAGCCCGCCAATGGCTCACCAACCCACCCCAACTCAACAAACGCCCCACCATCTTCCTATTATATAAATAGCTAGAAAAACTAGTTCTACTAGAAATACTAGTAATACTAGTACCACTAGAAAACCTAGAAAAAGAAAAGCAAC
>JAEEGI010009667.1_pt1 | contig 21079 bp, 18 predicted proteins | sample 8958751 | NCBI WGS metagenome assembly JAEEGI01 (sample SAMN16246545, study PRJNA631951) | gut metagenome | biome: gut microbiome; feature: rumen; material: KS-attached | host: Bos | place: Iran: Karaj | collected 2018-10 | reverse complement strand
GATTTGGGGGCACGGTGCGGACGAAACGCTTGGCGACAAGGTGCGCGTGACAGTTATCGCCACCGGATTCCATGAAAGTGCACCGGAAAAACCGGCTGTCGCCTCCATCGGGGAGAAGTCCCAGGACACCATCACGGTGAAGCCGGCCGATGACGACAATCATACCGGAATATTTTCTTCACCTTCGGATGACATTGAAATCATACCGGATACGGAGCAGGAACAGGAAACCACTGTCGTGAACGTTCCTCATGCAACACCCCCGCGACGCCCCTATATGGACAACTCGCATCTGAGGGGCATGAGCTCCACGGATATGGACGAATACCTTAAGGAGCCTGCATACAAGCGCAGGCAGCAGTCCGACGGGTACGAATGTTCATCCTACAGGGTGGGTTCATACGGCATCACCCGGGACGGTTCCGCCTATCTGAAAAACAAGGAGAGCATAGACTGATTCCGATATGCGCAGCCTTATCTCCTTTTTATTGATTGTCGGATTATGCATGCTGCCCGGCCTGCTTACGGCTCAGGTGAAATACAGCAATGCCTTCCTTAATCTGGGCGTTGGTGCCCGTGGGACGGCAATGTCAGGTGCGCAGACAGCTTCCGTCACGGATGTCACTGCCGGATATTGGAACCCGTCTGGACTCTCCGCCCTGGACGACAAACAACAGTTCTTCCTGATGCATGCCGAGTATTTCGCCGGTATGGCGGCCTATGACTACGCCGGTTGGGCCTACCGGATTGAAGAGGGGCAGGGGCTGTCGGTCAATGTGCTGCGGTTTGCCGTGGATGACATTCCGAACACCACCCTGCTGATTGACAACCAAGGCAACATCAATTACGAACGCATCTCATACTTCACCTCGGCCGATTGGGCTGTGCTTTTGAGTTACGGGCGTGCCTTGCCGGAATTGGCGGAGGGACTCTCTGTCGGTGGCAGCGCCAAAATTATCCGACGACGCATCGGTGATTTTGCCGGTGCCTGGGGTTTCGGATTGGATTTGGGCTTGCGTTATGTGATGGGTGAGCACTGGCAGTTCGGCTTTGTGGCGCACGATGTGACCACCACATTCAACGCCTGGACGCATACACTGGGCGAGGAGGAAATTGAGGTCTTCCGGAAGACAGGGAACGAACTTCCGGAAAACGGCCTGGAGTACACACGTCCTCATTTTTCCTTAGGAGCGGCTTACCGCACTGTATTCAAGGAGGACTTTTCCGCGTTGGTCGCTTTGGATGCCGACCTCTTCTGTGACGGTAAGCGGCATGACCTTTTGTCGGGAAACACCTTCACCTTGGATCCGCACGCCGGTCTGGAACTTGGCTACAAGGATATTGTCTTCCTGCGTGCGGGAATAGGCAATTTCCAGCATGAAGCCGGTTTCGGGGATGAGGAATACACCACCTGTCAGGTGAATTTCGGGGTGGGTGTGCGCATCAAAAAGAGGGTGAGCATCGACTATGCCCTTACTGATTTGGGCGACGTCTCCATTGCGGTCTATTCGCACCTGTTCTCACTGAAGGTTGTCCTTTAGGCTCCGGCTGTCCCATCCCTGACGGGGAATGCCGCCTCCACAATGCGTATTGCGTCCCTGGCCGCCTTCACGTCATGTGCGCGCAACATGTCCGCCCCCTGAATCAGTGCGATTGTGTGCGCCGCAACGGTGGCTTCGAGCGCATCGGACGGGGTTCCTCCGGTCACCTTGTATATCATGCTTTTTCTTGACAGCGCACATAGCAGCGGGCAGCCCAGGTTTTTGAAGAGACTGAAGTTCCGGAGCAGCTCATAGTTCTGCTCCACCGTTTTCCCGAAGCCGAAACCCACGTCGGCAATCACATCCTTCACATTCAGCAGCCGCAGCCGCTCCAGCCTTTCGCTGAGGTGGCGGAACACGCTTTTCACCACATCGTCGTATTGCGTCCGCTGCTGCATCACCTCCGGTGTGCCGCTGGTGTGCATAAGTATGTATGGGACCTGCAGCGCGGCTACGGTCGGGAACATTTCAGCATCGAAGTCGCCGCCGGATATGTCGTTGATGATGGCTGCGCCGTTCTCCACCGCTGCCCGTGCGACGGAGGCCCGCCATGTGTCTATGGACAGTGTGGCCTCCGGAAAGCGGGTGTGCAGGTTTCGGACAGCCGCTGCTGCCACGCGCAGCTCCTCCGCTTCGGGCAGGGTCTCCGCGCCCGGCCTGGTGGACATGCAGCCGATGTCAATTATGTCCGCACCTTCGGCAAGCATCCTTTCCGCATGCGCGATGTAGTCTTTCTCCTCGTAATGGCGTCCGCCGTCGAAAAACGAATCCCTTGTGATGTTCAGTATCCCCATCACAAGAGGTCTCTCCGTGGAGAGCAGTCTGCCGTTGCAGTTGATTGTATATGGCATTTGAGGTTGTTTTCAGTTGTCAGTTTCCAGTGGATTGCTCCAGTTCGGACGAGGCCTCCTCCCATTGCTTCAGCAGCATGTCAATCTCATCCTTCAGCTGCTGGTATTCGCGGGAAAGAGCTCCGGAGGCAATCTCCTCCGCATGTTGTTCGGGTTGGTTCATCTTTCCGATGCATTCGTCCAGCGCCTGCTCCTTCGCTTCGATTTCGCCCTCAAGCATCCGGACCCGCTTCTCCATCTTGCGCTGCATGGTCTCCTGCCGCTTTTTCTCCTCCCACTGGTTCTTGCCGCTGTTTTCCGTGCCTTTGGCGTTGCCGCGTGCGCTGTTGGCGGTGATTCCGGTCAGGATATCCTCCTTTTGGCGTGCAAGATATTCCTCCATGTCGCCAAGGAACACTTTGATGCCCCTGTTACGGAATTCCACAACCTTGTCCGTAAGTCCCTGCAGGAAGTCGCGGTCGTGTGAGACGATTATCAGCGTGCCGTCATATCGCAGGAGCGCGTTTTTCAGCACATCCTTCGAGGTCATGTCAAGATGGTTGGTCGGCTCGTCCAGCAGCAGCACGTTGTATGGCTCCAGCAGCAGCTTGGCCAGTGCAAGCCGCGCCTTCTCACCGCCTGAGAGGACCGCCACCTTCTTGTCCATATCCTCCGCCTGGAACAGGAAGCTGCCCAATATGCCGCGGACCTTGAGCCGGACATCTCCGACAGCCACATCGTCCAGTGTCTGGAAAACGGTGCGGGTGTGGTCCAGCTTCTGGTTCTGGTTTTGGGCGTAGTAGCCTATTTTGACCATGTCGCCGGTGTGCAGTTTGCCCGACTGCGGGAAAATCTCCTGCATCAGCAGCTTCATCATGGTGGACTTGCCTTCGCCGTTTTTGCCCACAAAGGCCACCTTCTCCTTGTTCTCCACCACCATGCCGATGTTCTGCAGTATGTTTTTGCCCTGTTCGTAGGCGAAACTTAGCCCTTCCGCCTCAAATACCACGCGGTTGCATTTCGGCGCGGGAGGGAACAGGAACCGGATGCGCGAGGTGTCGGTCTCATCCACCTCGACCCGCTCCATCTTCTCCAGCAGTTTTATGCGGCTCTGCACCTGTTTGGCCTTGGTCGCCTTGTAGCGGAACCTTTCAATGAATGCCTCGATGTCGGCAATCTCCTTCTGCTGGTTGTCGAACATCTTCTGCTGGTGTGCGATGCGCTCCATCCGCTGCTCCACGTAGTCGTCGTAGCTGCATTTGTAGTCCTCAATGTGCCCGAGGGTTATCTCGATTGTGCGGCGGCAGACGGTGTTCAGGAAACGGCGGTCGTGGGAGACCAGGATCAGGCATCCTCGGTAGTTCGTCAGGAAGGATTCAAGCCACTGGATGGAGACGATGTCCAGATGGTTGGTCGGCTCGTCCAATAGGATGATTTCGGTGCGCCGGAGCAGGATTTTGGCCAGCTCTACGCGCATCTGCCAGCCGCTGCTGAACTGGCTTACAGGCCGGTGGAAATCCTCCGGGGTAAAGCCAAGCCCCAACAGCACCCGTTCCATATCCGACTCGATATTGGCGGCTCCAAGATACTGCCTGCGGTTGTCGAGCAGGTTCAGACGCTCTATTATCTTGGAATATTCGTCGGAGGTGTAGTCCTCGCGCTCTGCAAGCTCACTGTTCAGGGCATCAATCTCACTGTCGATGCTCCGGATTTCGTCAAAGGCTTCGTATGTCTTCTCCCATACGCTCTTTCCGGTTTCAATCCGCATCTCCTGCGGCAGGTATCCAATGCGGAAACCCTTTGTGATGACAATGCTGCCGCTCTCCGGCTCCAGCTCATGTGCCAGAATCCGAAGCAGCGTGGTCTTCCCCGCACCGTTCTTCCCCACAAGTCCTATCCGCTCGTTGTCACCGATGACAAAGTTCAGGTCGCGGAAAAGGGGAATCCCGGAAAAGTAGACGGACAGATTGTTTGCGCTGATCACGGCTATTCGATGCCCGCAAAGTATTTCATGAACTGCATGCGCATGTATACCTCCGGATTGTCGATGCACCGCATGCTCAGTTTTCCCTGGAAGTCGCCGATGCTGCCGTATCCGTGCCTGCCCATCCAGTCGCGGATGCCGTCAAGGATGACGGAAATCTGCTGGATGCCTCTGGTGTACAATACAGTGGCAATCTGGAAGGTGTCGGCACCGGCCAGCAGCAGCTTAACCGCGTCCTCGCCGGTCACCACACCGGATGTGGCGCTAAGGCTGCAGTCGATATTGCCGTCCATGATGGAGACCCAGCGCAGAGCCTCGTTGAAGCCGTCGCCCTCCTTGAGCACTTTGGCGGCGGTTATCTTCATCTGCTCCACATCGATGTCCGGCTCGTACATCCGCTGGAACAGCACCAGGGCGTCCGCACCGGCCTTGCGCAGCTTCAGCATGCTGTTCACAAAGGAGGTGAAGTAGCGGTTGGTCTTTACGGCCAGCGGTATGCGCAGGTTCTTTTTGATGTGGCGGATAATCTCCACATATTGTTTCTCCAGCTCCTCGCCGCTCATTTTCGGGTCGGCCGACATCAGGTTGAGGTTCAGCTCCAGCGCGTCCGCGCCAGCCTCCTGCACCCGTTGCGCGAAGTCGGCCCAGTCTCCGTCGCGATGGCAGTGGATGCTGGCTATGACCGGAATCCTTACATTCTTCTTCAGCTCCCGAATCAGCTGGTTGTACTTTTCGTAGGCGGCCATTTCGGTGTACTGCCGCACATAGTCGATGGCGCGGGTGTCGCCGTAATCCCCAGCGGACTCCATGGACTGGTAGGCCTCGTTGGAGATCTGCTCCTCAAAAATCGATTTCAAAACAACCGCACCTGCACCGGCCTTCTCCATCTCCATAATGTGCTCCACGGACTGGGTGAAGGCGCAGCTTCCGGCAATCAGCGGCGAGGGGAGGGTCATCCCCATGTATTTGCAAGTCAAGTCTGCACTCATGATTCAAATATTTATCGCATTAAAAAACTCACATCCTGGTTTGGCTGGTGCTCCTCAGCCTGAATTCCCTTCTCACGGTCGTAATGGAACACAACCATCGGCTTTCCGCCCCGGAGGTACAGCTTTTCGCCGGTAAGCCAGAGGGCGCAGGCCTCGCGCAGCCCCACAACGGTCATCTCCGGACGGACGGCCAAGTATTCGTTAAGCCTGTCCTGCCGCGTCTCGCCGCCGTGCTTGATCATCTTGTCGATTTCGGGATGCGGGTCCGGATAGTGCGGGTTAATCTGGAAAGGCACAAGGTTCAGGGTCTCAAAGCTGGCGGGCTGCACAATCGGCATGTCGTTGGTTGTGCAGAGGGTGGGGCAGGCGATGTTGGAACCGGCGCTCCAGCCCACGTATGGCGTGCCGGACTGCGCCTTTTTGCGCACAGCCTCCATCAGGCCGTAGCGGTGCATTTCGGCCACCAGGTGGAAGGTGTTTCCACCGCCGACCACGATGCAGTCGGCCTCCTGCACGGCCTTTGCCTTGTCCTCGAAATGGTGGACGGAGGTGAAGTTGGTCAGTCCCAGCTTTTCGGCAAAGACGGTTTTGACCCGCTCCTCGTAGGCATCGTAGCTTTTCGGATAGGCGTTCTTGTTGATGTAGACGCCGGCAAACGGCACAAAGACAATCCGGCTTTCAGCGGTGATGCGCTGTTGTTGGAAGAAGAGCTCCAACTGGGTGACGGCCCAAGCCAGGTAAGGTTCCCCGAAATTGGTGGAGTTGCTAATTAAGAGCAGGTTCATGTCAAAATGATTTTAAATTTAATCAATGAAAATAAAAAAGCAAAGATAGCATTTTTTCCAATATGTTTTCGCATCATGGGGCGTAAAAAAGGAGGTGTGGAAAAACGGCCTTCTTTTCCGGATGCAAACCATCTGTTCATGGACAGGATTCCCAACAAGTCGATGTTCGTCCTTGTCAATCGGAGCCGTGCTGCCGCCGGATAATTTTTTTCCGCATTCTTTCAGACAAACAGGTCGTCCAATTGTGCCTGATACTGTACTGACGCGGAATACTCGTTCCGGTACAGGCCGTATGGTGTTATCCATGTCGGCAGGATGCCACAGTGGGTTTTGGTCTCTCGTGTGAAAGCGGCGATGCGGTTGCGGAGCTTCGTATCCTCATCGGCGGTGATGACAAATTCCGACTGAGTGTATTTGATTTCGCAAAGGTTGATGAGACGGTCCGCCCGTTCAATTACCATGTCAATTTGTGCTTTTGGGGCGGAGGAACTTCTCCATGAATAGTATTCCACGGCAATCCGGTCAAGACCGAGCGCATGTCGTATCTGGTTAATATGCACCATGCACACATGCTCAAAGGCGAGCCCCTGCCAGGTGTTGGTGACCGGTGTGTTCAGGTGCTGCTGCCAATAGTCTTCGGTGGTTAGCTTTTTGGAAAAGGTGAGGTGGAAAAGCGTGAAGAGGTCGGTAAGTTGGAAATAGGCGTCGTTTTTTTTTGGTTTTCCGCCCACTTTGGAGACATATCGTCGGATGATGTCGCAATACTCCAAGTTTTCAAGTTGTTTGCTTAACGCACCGTTGGAGGAGACATTCATGCTTCCGGCAATTTCGCTCCGTGTCAGTCCTTGCCTGTTCTTCCCCAACACCTCGACAATGCGGATATAGGGTTCGGGTGACTTGTACAGTGATGCGTATAGACGGCGGTACTCCTGACCCAGTTCGGAGTTTTTGCTGAAATAAAGCCGGTCGATGTTCTGTGCCAGGCTTTCCTGCGGGTTGAGCAGGCTCAGGTAGTAGGGGATACCGCCAAACATCATGTAGGTTTCGACAATTATCTGGCGCGGCCAGCGGATCATTTTGGTTTTAAGGTAGGCTTCCGTTTCGGCCAGTGTGAACTGCCGCAGATAGAGTGTGCGTGTGGTCCGGTTGTGCAGGCCGCCGTGGTCGTTGATGATGTTTTCAATCATCCATGATGTTGCTGATCCGCAGACGATAAGGACTACATCGTTCCGTAATGAGGCCCATGTGTTCCAGAAATGCCCCAGGGCGCGGACAAATCCGGACTTAGGTGTGTCAAAGCAGGGGAGTTCGTCAATGTAGATGACCTTGCGGCCTTCGCGCGGCTGCTTTTCCAGGACAGATTTCAGAGCGTCAAAGGCTTCAAGCCATGTCTGGGGCTTGCTGCCGGAATAACCGGCACTGATCAGGGCGCTTGTAAAGGCGTATAGCTCCTCTTCGCGGGTGCCTTCAATAATGCCGGAGGCGGAGAAGGCAAAGCGGTTGTTGAAGAATTGCTGTATAAGGTATGTCTTTCCGACGCGCCGTCGTCCGTAAAGTGCCGCGAATTCGGCTCTCCCGGAATCCATGATTTTTTGTAACTCTTTTATTTCCTGCTCTCTACCGATAAAGTTCTTGTCCATGATGCAGCATTTTTATTTTGTGCAAAGATACAAAAAATGTATGGATAGGCTGCCAAAACTCTTAAAATTTTTGCAAAATGGCAGAATATAGCATCTATAATTTGCCAAAACTCATTTTTTTTTGCTGTTTTGGCACTCTATCGGAACCGTGCTGCTTCAAATTAAAACGCAAATTCCCATAAAAAAGTGATACGCTCCTTTTTTTTTGAAAAAAAAACGGATGCGTGCAATAAATCCGGCAAATCCCACGATATATAAATTTATGTCAGAAAATATGGAAACGGAAGTGACGGAAAGGACAAGGGAACTGGAGACCAAGGGTGTCGGGAGGCTGCTGTGGACGTATGCCCTGCCGGCGGTGGTCAGCCAGCTGATAGCGTCGGTCTATAATATTGTGGACCGGATTTTTCTGGGTCAGTGCGTCGGGGCCATGGCGATTGCCGGGCTTGCCATAACGCTGCCGCTGATGAACATCATACACGCATTCGGTTCGTTAGTCGGAGCGGGTGCTGGGGCGCGGATGTCGATCGTGCTGGGGCGGAAGGATATCCGCTGGGCTGAGAAGATTTTGGGCAACAGCATGCTGCTCACCTTCATCTTCGGGTTCATCTTTGTGACGGGCGGCTACCTCTTCATGGACGGAATTCTGGAGCTGTTCGGCGCATCGTCCGACACCATTTCCTATGCGCGCGAGTACATGTGCATCGTTCTGCCCGGAATGTTCATGACCACACTTACGTTCAACTTGGCCAATCTGATCCGTTCGTCGGGCTATCCCAACAAGTCGATGTTCATCCTTGCCGGAGGCGCAGTGCTGAACATGCTGCTGGACGCGCTGTTCATCTATGGGTTGGACTGGGGTATCGCAGGTGCGGCCTGGGCCACCACCATCTCCATGACTGTTTCCGCCTTTTTTGCAGTGATCCATTTTGTGCAGCCGAAATCATTCATCCGCTTCAAAAGTCACGCTTGGGCGCCGAAACTCTATATTTTCCGCAACATCCTGCTTATCGGGATGAGCCCATTCCTGATGAACCTTGCCGCTTCTGCGGTGGTCGCGCTGCTCAACCGGCAGCTGATTGCCTATGGCGGTGACATGGCGGTGGGCGCATACGGGGTGGTAAACTCCTACGCCAGCATTGTGGTGCTGCTTTTCCTCGGCCTTTGCCAGGGGATGCAGCCGATTGCCGGATACAACTACGGAGCCGGACACAGCCACCGGCTTAAGCGGGTCTATTGGCTGACAATGTGGGTCTGTGTCGGGACCGGCATCGTTGGAGCGTTGCTGGCGGTCTGCTGCCCCCGGATGATTGTGCGGATGTTCACTGCCGATGAGGATCTGCTGCGCATCGGCGTGACCGCGTTGCGCTACCTGATGGTGATGGCACCGCTGATCGGGTTCACCATTGTCAACTCGCAGTTCTTCCAGTCCATCGACAAGCCGTGGATTGCCATTGTCACCAGCCTTTCGCGGCAGGTGATTTTCCTGATACCGATGATGCATATTGTGCCGCTGCTGTTTGTGCGCTGGGGATGGCCTGGGCTGCACGGCGTGTGGGCGGCCTGCACCATCTGCGATGTGCTGGGTGCGCTGCTCGCGCTTGCCCTGCTGCTGACGCAGCTGCAGGTGTTCCGTCCGGGATATGTCCCGCCGTTGCGCAGACCCCGGAAAGAGGCGGGACCGAAATCATAAAAAAAGCAAAGCCGCCCTCGGGCGGCGTACAGGTATTGAAGTTTGTGAAAGTGGAGTGAATTTTTTTTCACACAGCACTTTTCCTATCCCTTTTTTGACTAACTTTGCATCCTGAAATCTAACACTGTTTATCATGAAGAAACTCTTTTTCATTTTGCTCTGCCTGCCTTTTTGTTTACAGGCGCAGACAACAGAGACCACACTCTCCGACACCACCGGCCACAAGTTGCTGATGTCCCTCACTGACAACGACAGTCTCCAGGATAGTGTGCCACATAAGACCTCCTATCAGTCCTTTTTCGGGAAGAACAAAACGGAATACAGCATGTGTATAGTATTGCATGTTGTAAATTTCACACCAAATGGCAAACCCATAGATGCAGAACCATGCAAAACCATAAAATATATTTTTAGCGAAAGGGAACAGGTTTTCAATGGGAAACACTACAAATACGAAGAAAACCTGCATCAGGACAGCACATTTAAGTTTGAAAGGGACATCCTGCTGCGTGAAGACACTGTTTTAGGACGCCTTTACCGCTACTTTCCGGAATTGGATACCGAAGTGGTTTTATGTGACATGTCGCTGCAGCAGGGCGACACTTTCTGGATCCCCCGGATACGTATTCCATCTGAAAATTTCCCTGATTATTACTATAATGAGGCGAACAAACCTATAATTGTTGATACTGTTTTCTATGTTGATGGGGTTAAGCATATTATTTTCCAATACATCAAATATTCTTATTGGGGATATAATTCCATATTCTATGATGAAAGGGAAGGTGTATGCAAAGAACATGATATTCCGTTATCCTTCATTGAGGGCATCGGACCATCCTATGGGTTAGGTTATATTATGAATATAAATTATTTTTTTCAACCAAAAAAATGTCTGCCGCTAATGCTCTGTCTGCATAAGGATGATTCGATTGCTTTCATGCTCCATGAACCCACCGGATGTGAATTGAATGTTGATCCTAGACCTCAAATCAAGGAAGCCAAACGCACCACGCTCACATTGCAGCCCAATCCGGCGCAGGATTCTATAATGCTGCGCAATGAGGATGCCTCGGATTTGGGCGGTGAAATTATCATCACGGATGCCATCGGGCGGGTGCTGCGGCACTGCACCATGGAAAATGCGGAGATGCGGGTAAATACCGGCAGCTACGGCAGCGGCACCTACTTTGTGCGCTACCGCTCCAAAAACGGCGTGCAGTCGTTGAAGTTCGTGAAGGTGTTGTAAAACCACGTCTGCGTGCCATCGGCGCGGACATCCGGCGGCTACCGTAATTCGGACAGCACGGCGAAGAATTCAGGGAAGCGTTTTTCCAACGACACGGGGCGTCCATTTTCAAGAAAACAATGGGTGCTCTCCGCCGTCATCACAACATTTCCCTCCACACGCATCTCATAGGCGAACGAGACCTTCATTGCCGTGGAGGATGAGAGGCGCACCGATATTTCCACAACCTCCTGGAAATGGGCGGGACGAAGAAACTTGCAGGTGAGGGAAAGAACCGGAGAAATCACCCCCTCCGCCTCCATCCGCTCATATCCGAAACCCAGCCTGTCCATCATTTCAACACGTGCCTCCTCCATGAAACGGACATAATTTGAATGGTGCACCACCCCCATGGGGTCGCACTCGTAATACTTGACTTTGTGCCGGTAAGGTTCCATCTTACAAATTTTTAAGTTCCTGCTCCATTCTGGTGATGAAGGCGAATGTCTTTTCGTACATCTTTTCCGGCGTAATGTCGGCTGATGGGGCGAACCGCACGTACTCGCACTGGTTCAGCGTCTCAAGGAACTCGTCAATGCGCTCAGGATTCATGTTCCGCTCCGAAAGCTTCTGCCGCGCCGTATCCATCGAGAGCTGCCCGAGCGGAATATGGAACTTGTCGCTCACGTAGCCCCAGAGCACCTGCGAAACCTCCTCGTAAAAGCGGGCGTCATCATGGGCCTTCAGGCACTGTCCGGCAGTTTTCAGCCGTCTGCGTGCAACCTTGGATGCACGGCGGTCCCTGACTGCCGCCACATTCCGGCGGTCACGGATGCGTTTGCGGAGAACCAGCAGGAAAACCACGAAGAGAATCAGCGGCAACAGAAGCAGCACCCAATAGAGCGGGGAAAGGAAAAAGCGGCCTCCATTCCCCACCCAATTGCTGTCAGTATGGATAAAGCGGATGTCGTTCCCGACAACCTTCACATCCTTTTTATTGACGGAACCGCCCACCGATGTGGCGCGTCCGTCGCCTTTGGCCACCTTAAGCGTGTAGGCGGAACTGTGCAGCGTCACATATTTGCGGGCGACAGGGTCAAAATATGAGAAAGATGCCGCCGGAATCTCATATTCGCCAGCCTCGCGCGGAATCATCACATACTCGAACGAACGGGAACCGCTCACACCGCCCTTTTCCGAAGTGGTTATCTTGTCGGAAATGACCGGCTCCTGCGCTTCGATATCGGTCGGAAAAACCAGTTGCGGTGCCTCCGCATGCTGCAGGTTGCCCTTTCCGGAAACCGTCAGCACAAGGTTGGTGGCATCGTTAGATTTCAAGGCGTCGCGGCTCAGTTTTGAAGTGAATGAGAACTTCCCCACCAGCCCGCTGAAATCATCAGGCCGTCCGGCCTCCGGCAACGCCTTCGCCTGAATGGTGACCGGTTTTGAAACCGGCTCCAGACGGATGTTCTGAACGCTCTGCCCGCCGAACATGTTGAAGAAATCCTCGAACGGGTCGTTGCTGCGCTGCCGCTGCACCACAATCTGCGCCACCATCTCCACCTCCATCGGCGAGATTGTAAGGGAGCCGGCCTTTTGCGGATAAAGCGCCACCGAGTGCAGGTCCACCACCGAATAGGCTTTGCCGTTATAGGTTTCGCGATATGGCTGCCACCCACCGTTGCGGTCGCCCAATTCGTAGGACCAGCATCCGCTGTAGGAGGGCATTTTCCTGATTTGCGCGTCAAAGCGGACACCGGCCGGCACATAAAGCTTATATCGCACTACAACCTCCTCCTCCACGTACGGGTTGCTCTTTGAAACCTCCGCACGGATAAAAAAATCGTTTTTGCTGATGGAGGATGAAGCCTCACGGCTGTTCTGCTGCCGGGTTGCACTGCCGCCGGCAGCACCTCCGCCACCGCCCTGTGCCGAAACCTGTATCGTTACGCTGCCGGTCTTGGATTTTTCCCCCTTATAGGTCACCGTTGCTCCGGGAATCGTGAACTCCCCTTTCTTGTCCGCACGCAGGATGTAGGTGTAGGAGTAATTTGAGCTGCTGCTCATCTGTCCATTGATTATCTGCATGCTGGTGGAAGAGGAGGTGGAGGGGCCTCCCAAAAGGGTGAAATCCTTCAATGCCGGAAGCGAGATATTGTCCAGACGTTCCGAAGAGCTGTATGTCAGCTGGAACTGCTGCCCCTCAGCCACGGTGCGCGGGGCGCTCACCTTAACTTGTACAGGCTGCACCTGCGCGACACTCACGCCGTTTTTGTCGGAACCGTCATTTCCAAATTCGACTAAAATGCTGTTTCCACCGGACAATGCGGGCGAAACAGCACTCAGCACACTTGAAACGAACTCGTCAATCTTCTGTGCAGACAACGAGCCTGTCAAAAAAGTAAGGACCAAAAGGCAAACTATTGCGGAAAACCCGTTGCGAAATAATTTCATTTTATTAATTCCCTTCATATTACCAATCTTTTTCCTGTCGTACCGGCCTGCCCTGCGCAGCCTCGGCGTTTTTTACTTTCTCCTGCGTGCGGCGCTCGTTCTGCTGCAGTGCCTCCAATTGGCGCTGCTCGTCCTTTTGCCGCTGTTGTTGCTGCTGCTGTTGCTGTTTTTGTTGCTGCTGTTGCTGCTGCTGTTGTTGTTGTTGCTGCTGCTGGTTCTGTTGTTGTTGCTGTTGTTGCTGCTGTTGCTGCTGCTGGTTCTGTTGCTGATTTTGCTGTTGTTGCTGCTGCATCAGCATTTTCCGGCGGGCATACTCATAGTTGTATTTGGTGTCCATATCCTTCGGGTCAAGTTTCAGCGCTTTTTTATATGCGTCCATCGCCTCACCGTACTTTTTCTGCCCCATCAGGCTGTTCCCCAAATTGTGGTATGCTTTCGCCCGCGTCTTTGCATCGGCATCGTCCGAAGAGGCAGCCTTTTCATAGTTTTTTGCAGCCTCCTCATAACCGCCCTGCTTATAAAGGGCGTTCCCCAAATTGTAGCTGCTCTTGTAATATGGGGAGGCCGCATCCGCCTTCATGTAGTCCAGCGCAGCCGCCTTGTACTTCTGTTCCGCCTGACTGCGGATTTCACCCGCCTCCTTTTTTTTCAGGTCGCCACGGCGGGCAGCGATATCGTCAGCCTGCCTCTCCAGTTTCTGCGCCTGCTGGTAGGTACGGTTGCCCTGACGAAGATGCTGCAACGTAGTGCGGTTCTGGGCCTGGGCTCCTGCCGTCATGAGCAGCAGCGCAAAAATCCCGACTATCTTGCGGTTCAGCCATGAGACCTCCGACCAGCGAACAATCCGCCTGTTAGGGAGCAAAACCTCCAATAACAACAATATCAAAGCTATAATCAATGGAATATAAAATAATGTACGGTAACGGGAATAAACCACATCCTCCAGGTCGCCCCGCTCCAACTGCTGCAGCGAATCATACAGCCGGTCAAAACTGACAATGGCGTTGGTGGCATGGATATAGCTGCCGCCGGCTGCCGCGGCCACCTCCTTCAACAGCGGTTCGTTCAACCGCGTGATGACCGTGTTACCCTCCGCATCCTTCTTAAAAGTGGTGACACCGTTACGGTCAGAGACCGGAATGGGTTCCCCCTGGCTGCTCCCGATTCCAACCGTGTAAATCCTTATTCCGCGCGATGCGGCTGCCTTTGCCATCTCCACCGCATCATCGGCATGATCCTCCCCGTCGGAGACCAGCACGATCACCTTGGCAACCTTGCTGTTGGTGGCAGCACTGCCCTCCGCCGGAAGCATGGATGCGGCAGCCCTGTCGATGGCACCGGCCAGATCCGTACCCTGCTCGCTGACCGAACGGGTGGAGATATTGGATATGAACATCTTCGCAGCAGCATAGTCTGAAGTTATGGGAAGCTGCACAAACGATTTTCCGGCAAAGACAACCAGACCGACCCTGTCACCGCCCAAACGGTCAATGAGCGAAAGCATCCCCTGCCTTACCGCTCCCAGACGGTTTGGCGAATAGTCCCTCGCCAGCATACTGTTGGAGACATCCACACAGAACATCAGGTCGACACCCTGCCGCTTCCCTTTCTCAACGCCGCTGCCAACCTGAGGATTGGCCAGAGCCAGCACCATGCAGCTGTAGGCAAGCATGTACAAGGAAAACTTGAAATGCCTCATCCGGAAGGAACGCGACGGCATAAGCCCGTCCAGCAGAACGAGTTCACCAAAGCGCTCCCACCGTTTCCGGTCACGCGCCATCAGAAGAATATAACCGGCGACCATGACCGGCACAAACAGCAGCGCGTACAAAAGATATGCCCTTTCAAAACAAAACATAGCCATTCAATTTATACAGCATAACGCAAAAAAGGAAAATATAGTATAGAAAAACCGCCCTTCTTTCCAAAAGAAAAAAAGGACGGCTGAACGGTTACTATGACAGTGTGTTAGAAATGGAAGCCCAAACGCAGCGCAAGCATGCTGGCTTTCAAATCATAATCGGCATCCACATCCTTGGTGCTGATTTTCACCCCATCGATGCCGGGCAGCAGGTAATGCACCCCGATGCTGAAGACATCGTTGAACATCACTCCGAGGCCGCCCATCACCGCAAAGGATTCAGTCATGTCATATTCCCTGAGGTTGCCGGAAACACCTTCCGGAGTCTTCATGAAGAAATTGACACCGGCTCCGACCTCAAAATATGGGGAGACAGTCACCGCAGGCATGTGGTAATGCACACCCGCCATCACCGGAATGTTGATGAACTGCGGTTTTGTCCAGCTGTGCTCGTCATACATCTTGCGGATTTCCTGGTTGGAAGGGGTCCAGAGCGCGTCTGCGCTGATGAAAACGCCCAATCCGCCGTCACCAATCCCCTGGGTGAACTGGAAACCTAAGAAGGCACCATAAGCGGCGGCGTTACCGGCTCTGGTATTGTCCATAAACGAAGTGACGGTCTGGGATTCCGCCAGATCACCCAGAACCATCAGTCCGCCGAAACGGAACGAGAAACTGCTCTGCGCGTTCATCGTGGATGCGGCAAACATGGCAGCCGCCAGCATAAAAAATCTGATTTTCCTCATGTGCGAATAGTTTAATTTTAAATTTTGCAAAAGTAATAAAAATATCAATATGCATGGCCGCCCGCCCGATAACTTTCCTAAAAAAATCACTCCTCCTGCAGCGGATGCAGGAACGCGGCGGGGAAACGCACGAACGCGGCGGTCTCCTTCAGCGCAAGCTCCTGACCCCGGCAACGTAAGACCAGCCTACCATCACGATAGGACAGATCCAGCTCGTCCAGATTCAGCCCGTACACCAGCAGCTGCTGCCCGTCCCAACGGTACCCCTGGAAGTGCATCGGATTCTCCCACTGCTCCACAAGCAGGGACTGCCTGCCGGTCACAGAGGAATCGGCTCCGAGCAACGGCACCTGGAGCTGCGCCGATGCTATGCGGACATCCGAAAGGATAACCTCCTCCCCTTCGGAAGGAAGGGAATCGGACGCGGAAAGCGAATCGGCTGCGACAGGCTCCTTTGCGGGAACCGCACGAGCCGCAGGGACAGGGCGGTAAGTGACCACCTGCACAGTGTCGCGTCCGCGCATTTCATGCCACTTGGCGATATTTTCCCTGGTGAAACGCTTAATTACCTGGAACGAAACGACTATGCAGCTTGCGGCAACGCCAATCAGCACACCCAGAAAGAGGTAGAACAGATTCTGCTTTTTTCGCCGTGTCCACATGGCCTAACGGATTGTAATCTGGTATGGAAGCATGGCCTGCACGCCGCTACGGCCGCGCAGGGTCCTTTCAAGTTCCAAATATGGGGCGAAGGCGGCAGGCAGCGCATTCCGGCTGCTGTTCCTCACGGCACGTGCTCCGGACATTGCGGTCAGCATACGGCTGAAAAAATTCTCCATGACAGGCCGCTCCATTATGGCATATTTGGAGAGTTTGGCCTGCTCCGCAGCAATGCGTATGGCCAGATCCAGACCGCCAAGAGTATCCACCAGACCCTTGCCCAGCGCCTGCTCCCCTGTCCAGACGCGCCCCTGGGCGATCCCGTCCACATAGCGGACACCAAGCCGGCGTCCGTCAGCGACACGGCGCACAAATGTGTCATAGAAGCGGTCAACAGACTGCTGGACTATGTCATACTCGGATTCGGTCATGGTACGGAGCCCGTTGAGCCAGTCGGAGGAGCTGTTTGTGTTCACTGTCTCCACATCCACGCCCAGTTTTCGGGAAAGCGTACGGCCAAGGCTGGGAACCATCCAGAACACACCGATGGAGCCGGTGATGGTTGTCGGCTCCGCAACGATGCGGTCGGCCACGCAGGCGATATAATATCCGCCCGAAGCGGCATAGTCACCCATAGAGACAATCACGGGGCGGTCCCTCTTGAGCAATGTGACCTCACGCCATATCTGCTCGGACATCAGGCCGCTGCCTCCGCCTGAATTGATGCGGAGCACCACCGCCTTGACCGATTTTTCCTCCCGCAGTTTGCGCAGGGTTTCCAGCATGTCGGAGCCGATTTCATCCTGACCGCCCTCACCGTCAACCACCGTGCCGGTGGCATACACAACCGCCACCTTGTAGGGAGCGGAGACGGACGAATGGAGGTTCTGCAGATAATCGGAATAGGCGACTTCGCATACCTTAGCGGTATCACGCGCATACGCCCTCGTTTTCAATATTCTGCGATACACATCATCGTAGGCCAGCCCGTCCACGAAGCGGGTGGAGAGAGCAGCATGGGGATTGTCGAACAGCATAAGGTTGTCGGCAACGACACGAACCGATTTCTCATCAATTTTGCGGGCGGTGGCGATGTCCTTGCAGAACACGCCCCACACCGACTGCAGGTATTCCGTCACCTGCTCGCGGTTGGCCTCACTCATCTTGCGGGAGATGAAAGGCTCCACCGCACTCTTGTATGCGCCGTGGCGCACTATCTGGACATCGACATCCAGCTTGTCAAGCAGCTCCTTGTAGAACATGACCTGTGCGGAAAGCCCGTTGAACATCATTGTGCCCACCGGGTGCAGGAAGATGGAGTCGGCGGCAGTGGCGAGATAATAGTCGCCCTGGCTCATTGAAATGCCATAGGCGTATACGAACTTGCCGCTCTTTTTGAAACGCAGCAGCGCATCGCGCATCGCCTCCAAAGTGGCGGGACTGGCGGAAATCTGACCTAACTCAAGCGAAACGCCCTTTATATTCTGGTCATCAGCAGCGTTTTTAAGCACTGCATCCCAATCGTTCAGACCTATATAGCTGACTCCGCGGTCAGCGGCAAACATCTGGTAGGGATTGTCTCCGGAGACACGCTCCTGCACCTCCGCATTCCTGACATCCAGCACAAGGACGCTGTTCGGTTTCACCGCAGGGGAACCGGACATGGAGGCGAGACCCACCACCAGCAGCAGAACAAACATAATCACCCCCAACAGCAGCATCCCCGCCATGGTGGCCAGCATGATTTTGAAAAAACCTTTCATTTTAACGGTCTTTTTAAAGGTCTGTTACTGGAACTCCCTTATATTGGCAAAATTGAAGTTTATCCTGAAGGTGATCATGTGATGGTTGACACTGGTCCAGGGCAGGTCGGCATCGCTGGTGATGCCATATTTTTCCCGATAGCTCTCCATTTCAGTCCGGGTCATGAAAAGCCCGTAATTGTATCCGTAGGTCAGAGAACCGGTTATCGGGAGCTTCTCCTGCGTGCGTTTCCGGTATTTTGTCGGGAAATACAGGCCGAACTCCGGACGCAGGTACAGATTGCCCATATTGGTTTCAGAATACTTGTCGGGAGCCATGGCGAAATGGATTCCCAGACCGTAAATGCAGGGGCTCATGTCCCAAGTGCCGACAAAGGAGCAGTGGAAAGTGCCCACCACGTTGTGGATCATGTCGTCACCAAGCCCGATCTGGTACATTATGCTCTGTTGCATAAAGCGGTTGCCGATGCCGTAATACTGGCTGCAGGCATAGCCAAGACCGACCATCGGCGTCACATCCATAAGGCTGGCGCCCACGCCAAGTGTCAGTCCATGGCGCATCACCGCCAGGCTCTTCCCTGATTTGGAAAAATTGTTCTTCTGCTTACGTCGGTTGTTCTGCGCCTCCGCGTCTGCAGCTGAAATAAGCAACGCCAACAGCAGAACGCCGGGGAGCAGCGTTTTTCCTATTTTCCTAATTACCTGATAATACATATTTTACCTAAATATAAATTTAATTTGTACCATTTGCAAATGTACATGAATTCGCAATACAAAACACACCATGGACACATAAAAATTTTTTCTCCCCTCTTCAATGACGGAAGTGTCCGAGGCAATCATTTTTTTTATTATCTTTGTTTTTCGTTATCCTTAGTGGGTAATAAAAGAATATTGTATTAAAAATCAATAAAATATAACTGACAATATCATTGCGGAATGCCCTTTATCGAAGAAAATCCGGAAAAAATGTTCTACCGCATAGGCGAAGTGGCCGACATGTTCGGGGTGAACCCGTCCCTGATCCGCTTTTGGGAACACGAGTTCGACACCCTAAAACCCTTCAAGAACAAGAAGGGCACCCGCTTCTTCACAAAGGAGGACATCGCAACCTTCCAACAGATATATTATCTTGTAAAGGAGCGCGGGCACACACTGCAGGGCGCCAAGGAGCTGCTGCGCAACAAGCCGGAGACGGTGGAGAAGAACCGCGAAATTTACAATTCACTATGTAAGATCAGGAATTTCCTGACCGAAATCAAAGCCAGCCTCTGACATGGACATCCGCTGTTTTGTATTCAACCGTATATTTGTGAACACATATCTGGTCGCCGGAGACAACGGTGAGGCGGCCATCATCGACCCGGGATGCAGCGACGCCTCGGAGGAGCGGCAGCTGCGCCAGGCGGTTGAAGAGGGCGGTCTCAAAATCCGCTACCTGCTGCTGACCCATGCCCATGCCGACCACATCCAAGGATGCGAATGGGCAAAGAAAAATTTTCCGGAGGCGGTGCTGGCGGCCCATCCCGACTGCGACAAGGACTACGGGCGCGCAAACGCATATGGCAGCCTCTTCGGCTTTCCGGAACGCAACTACCCGCCGATAGAGCGGTTACTCTTCCACGGTGAGGAGATCCGTTTCGGCGGCATCACCCTGCAGGTGCTGCACACACCCGGCCACGCACAAGGATGCGTCTGCTACCACGCGGTTGCGGAACAGCTGCTTTTCAGCGGCGACACACTTTTCGAGGGCAGTGTGGGGCGCACAGACCTGCCGGGCGGCTCGCAGCGCGAACTGCTAAACAGCCTGCGCACAGTGCTGGCACCGCTTCCGCCCGAAACCCGAGTGCTTTGCGGACACGGCATGGAGACAACCATCGGTGCGGAGAAGCAGTACAACCCATATTTCTCACTCTGACATGAACTGACCTGACAAAAAAAACGACATATATGGAAAACAACGAAGGCTATTTCCGCCAGGACAACTATCCGGAAGAGACCACCCGCAGCCTCGCGGCGCACTACAGGGACATACTGTCGCTTCTGGGCGAGGATGCCGGACGGGAAGGGCTGCTGAAAACACCCGAGCGGGTGGCCAAGGCGATGCAGTTCTTCACCCAAGGATACCACTGCAACCCGGAGGAGATTCTGAAATCGGCCCTTTTCAAGCAGGACTACAAGGAGATGATTGTGGTCAAGGATATTGAGATATATTCACTTTGCGAACACCACATGGTCCCATTTTTCGGGAAGGCGCATGTGGCCTACATCCCTGACGGCACAATTGTGGGGCTGAGCAAAATTCCACGGGTGGTGGATGCCTTTGCCCGCCGCCTGCAGATTCAGGAGCGGCTCACCACCCAAATCAAGGAGTGCATCCAGGAGACGCTCCATCCGTTAGGCGTGGCTGTGGTCATCGAGGCGCAGCACCTCTGCATGTCGATGCGGGGTGTGCAGAAGCAGAATTCCGTGACAACAACTTCCGATTTTACCGGAGCATTTTTAAAACAGTACAACACACGGCAGGAGTTTTTGCGCATAATCGGCGCACACCTGCACTAAACAGGCAAGACATGAAGAAAATCCTGACTATAATCATCGCACTGCTTCCGCTGGCCGCCATTGCCCAGCAGCAGACCTTCCGCTGGGGGCTTCAGATAGGATGGCACGGCGGCGTGTACCAATGCAGCAACCAGGAGCTTTCCGGCAGCCAGAACAGCATCTACGACTTCGGCGCGCAGTTCCGTATCGGAGGACGTCTGTACGGAGCCACCGGGCTTAACTGCCATGTGGCCAACCAGTCATTTTCGCGCGGCGACTCCTCCTGCGACCTCAAACAGGACTATATAGGCATCCCTCTCCGCATCGGCTTCCAGCCTGTTTCGCGCAAGGACTGGAACTGGAA
>JAEEGI010009665.1_pt1 | contig 21079 bp, 14 predicted proteins | sample 8958751 | NCBI WGS metagenome assembly JAEEGI01 (sample SAMN16246545, study PRJNA631951) | gut metagenome | biome: gut microbiome; feature: rumen; material: KS-attached | host: Bos | place: Iran: Karaj | collected 2018-10 | reverse complement strand
GGAGTGTCAGAAGAAGACTTCGTTAATCAATTTGGTTCCAATACACGCGTAGCGGTACCCGTTGGCACCACAACGCTAATCGAAACCTCAGATGCCACTGTATATAATGTGTCATTCAGACTGCTCTCTGGCACCTCTGTTCCTGCAGGTACTCCTGTTATGTTCTGTCCTGAGAATACGGTCAATAACTATGTAATGATCAGTGTTGCTGATTACGCGAGGGAGGGATTCAAGGAAGACATGACTAATGACCATATTAAGCATCCGCTGACAGCAGAGGACGGTGCTAGTATCAAGATGAAAGGTTGGTATCAAGCGCATACATTGCTGCCTTGGGACTTCTACTTCATGTATAAGGCTAAGACTGTGGATGAGAATGGTAATCCTACCTATACCAGTAATACCGAAAAAGGTAAGTTCTATCGTGTGCCTAAGTATGAATATCCTGGAGTTCGTGTGGGTGCTACCCGTTGCTGGTGGTCAATCAGTGATGCTATGGGTGTGAAGAGCATTACCAGTAATGCTAAGACTATGTTCTTCGACGATGAGACCACTGGTGTCAAGAACGTTGAGACACGCATCAATATCGAGGGCATCTACGACCTGCAGGGCCGCAAGATTGATATGAAGCAGAGCGACCTGCCAGAGGGAATGTATATCGTGAATGGTAAGAAGGTAATTAAGAAATAAATCATTGGAGGATCATAAAGATGAAAAAGACATATATTGCACCTAAAATATCCATTGAATGCCGCTTTGCCGAGGTGATGCAGCTTAATTTGAGCAGTGTTGAGATGCAAGGTCAGGTTAATGGTGATGATACCGGTGGCGGTACCTGGAGTAGCGGTGGCGAAGGCAATAATGGTGACTGGGTAGATTCCAAGAAGTTCAATCTCTGGGACGACTGGGAGTAACCCTTTCGATTTCGTATCATAAGATGGCGGAGGGCTGTCTGCCCTAAGGTAGATGTCCTCCGCCATTCTTTATCCGCAAGACAAACGTAAGGAAACAATATTCATCTGATAGACTGGCAGGAATGAAAAGCAAACACACCGAATGCTTATCCGTATGGAAGTGGGCATTGCTCATAGCCCTTGTCTGGAGCGTCGCATCGTGTTCTGACGACGACCCGTTAGAGCGCGAGGACGAGCGATGGTATGAGGATGAGGCAACGCTGAGGTCCGACTTTGCTCACGCGCTGGCCGAAGCCCCATGGCCCGACGACTCAAAAGTGTCGAAAAACCTCATGCCCATTAGTGAAGGGAACAAGGACCTTGAGTGGATTACGATTAAGGGCAAGCGGATGGTGTTGGTATGCGCGATGCTGAACCACAGCAATTTGCGTTTCTGGCAGGCTACAGATACCTTCCGTCTGTCGAAACAGACAGGATTATATGTGTCGATACCAGCCGACTGGAAACAGCGCGCCGGCCAGTATGCCCGCTATGACTCCATCGCCTCGCGCTACCGCATGATTCAGATGCTCGGGCTATGGCCCAGTTGTGATTACGACACGATGGTGGAGTTCTATGTTGATGCAGCTTATCTGTTCCGTCCGGCCCATGACCCGTCGATCTCTACAACGACATGCGGAACGACATTCCCTCTGTGGGCTGATGAGAACTATACCGTCGGGGAGACAAAGTTCCGTGAGTGGTTTGCTTATCAGAGCAGCGTTGCCTATAGTGGAGAATATGCCTGCCCGTGGACTCAAATGGGTTATACCTATGACTGGCATCATGGTGCCTCACGCGAAGGCCTTTCAGAATATGTTGCCACTTATAACGCACTTGCGTTGATTAAGAAGATACAAGGTTCTTGGACTTTCATCCGCGAGGAAGTAAATCCGTGAATTTCATTTAGTTTATAATCATGACGACTATTGCCAGACAGAAATGTTAAGGCAAAATAGAACAATTTTTATAGTATCAATTATTTAGAAAAAGGTTTCTGGCCGTGAGGCGGGAAACCTTTTTCATTGTTTATAGGGAGCCCCAGTTTAGTTCAAGGTTCAAAGTTCAAGGTTTAAAGTTCAATGCGCAGCAGCGCGTTCAAAGTTCAAGTATTTTGCCCACAGAGGGCGGCGGAGCCGCAGTTCAAAGTTCAAGGTTCAAAGTCTTTCCTACAGATTTTTACAAATTTTTTATACGCTTCGCGTAGATATCTATCAAACTACCGCTAACGCGGGAAATCTAATAAGCTATCTTTCTGAGATTATAATCTAATTGTATTATTCTCAATATCAAGTGGTTATAAGGTATTTATGAAATTGCAAGAAATAGAAAATATGTGAAAATCTGTGTTAATCTGTGGGCAACTTTTAAACCGGCAGCTTCGCTGCTTTTCCTGCATGCCCTTTTATTCTCCAGCAGATTATGCAGATCCAGCAGATTTCGAGGCTTCATGGGCATTTGCCAATGGTTTGCACTTTAACTTTGAACCTTGAACTTTATACCGGCAGCTTCGCTGCTTTTGTCTGTGGGCGGTCTTTAAACCTTAAACCTTAAACTTTAAACTTTTTACCCCATAGTCTTACTTCTTTCCTCGTTTTTCTTTTTTCAGTCGGTTGAGGATGAGGCGGTTCGCCTTTGCCAGTTCTTTGTCGTCAAGCTCGGTGATATAGATCTGGGTTGTGAGAGCGTTGGCATGCCCCAAAGCGCGGGAGATGACGTGTACGCCGACATTGTTCTTGTAGGCGATGCTCGCCCAGGTGTGGCGCGTCATATACGATGAGAGCGGCTTGTTGATGCCCGCCATCTCTGCCAGCATCTTCAGCTGGCGGTTGTAGGTTGTCAGTTTCGAGATGTACTGTCGCTGAATGTCGACCCTGCTGTTCATGTCGATGATGGGAAACACGTAGCGGCTGTCGGGATTGTTGTACTTCCGGATGATCTCTCGTATACACGGCTCCATCGGTACCGTAATCTGATGGCCCGTCTTATGTCGGGCATAGAAGATGGCGTCGTCGTCGACCTGGCTCTTGAGCAGCATCGACATGTCGACAAAGGGCATGCCCATGGTGTAGAAACTGAAGAGGAAAAGGTCGCGCGATAGCTGCAAAGGCGAGTCCTTTGGCAGCTGCAGGGCCTGTACTTTCTGTATCTCCTGTTCCGTGAGACTGCGCTTGCGCGTTTTCGTGTTACCGGTAAACACATTCCTGAATGGATCGCTGGTACTTCTCTTGGCTGATTTGGATACTTTGTGGTAGAGCGATCTGGCGGCACGCATATAACAAGAGATAGTGTTCATGGACAGACCCCGTTTCTTGAGCCATGTCTCATAGTTGCAGACATTGGTGTAGGTGATGTCGCTGAGCAGGATGTCGCTGCCGCCGTTGTACTCTCTCATGGAGCGGAGCATCGTGAGATAGTTGTTTCTGGTCGCAAACGATGCCGCGTTGATATGGCGCTGGGCGGCTCTCCTGAACGTCAGGAGAGGCGTAGCTCTGCCGGCAGACTCTCTCTTGGGGGACCTGCCTCTCCGCTTTTCCTTCTTCTTGTCGTACTGCAAGTTAAAGATTTTCTTAAGACCTTCTATACTCATACCACCATATTTTATAATTGAACCATATTTACTAACACACTCACAAGATCACCTGAAACAGATGACCCGCTTTTATAGTTCAATGATACGATGTGGCGAAGGGATGAGCTGCAATAATTGAGCTCATGAGTCAACAAATACAATAGAGTAACGCGTTTTTAGCAGTAGCTAAAAACCTTAGGATTTTTACTTTGATGTTATAGGTCACCGCAAATAAACAAAAAAAAACTCAACATACAATAGAAAAAGTGTTTTTGTTAAACTTTTTTAACCGATATGTCAGCTCGCATAATAATTACAGATGTTTGGTAAATCTATCCCGAAAAGGCAGTGGGAAGAAATGTTCCGTCTGTTCCGGGATGGTTTTACCAGACACCTGTATGTGAAAATAAGCAGATTATCAGCTCTGAATGATGAACTAGAAGAATCCCTGTTTGCGAAGCGCCTCAAGCAGACCGGCGGAGAGGGCCTCGTTGTCCTTACGGGTGTAGCGGCAGTCGGTAAATACCTGAGCCAGAGTCTCTTTTTGGTTGATGCGGACGAACTCCTGATTCTCGGGCAATTGCTCCTTGGCGGTGTAGTGGGCGTCGATATCGGCAGACGTATAGTCGTGGTACGTCTCATCGTGAATGATGGCAGCCAACGGCAGGCGGTCGGTGAGTGGCGGTTGCTCATCGGGCCATCCCAACGTGATAGTGGCTACGGGCATGACAAGTCGGGGCAGCTGCAGCGTGTCGATAATCATCTGCGGCATGTAGACGGTCGTTCCCAGATAGCACAAACCCAGACCTTCTTCCTCTGCCAAGTTACAGAAAGTCTGGCAATAGAGCAGGGCGTCGGTGGCTGCATTGATGAACGACAGGAGATTGTCGTAGCCGGGATCGGCCTTGCGGTTCTCGCACCACACGGTAGTGCGACGGAAATCGGCGCAGAACGTCAGTACCACGGGAGCCTGAGTGACCATCGGCTGGTTGAAATGGGCTGGTGCCAGGCGTGCCTTCATCTGCTCATCGCGGGTGATGACCACACTATAGAGTTGCAGGTTGCCCATGGTCTGTGTGCGCTCTGCCTCAGTCAACAATCTGGTTAGCAGCTCGTTGCTCACTTCTCTGTTTGAATATTTTCGGATACTTCTGCGTGTAAGGATAGTTTTCATTTTTGGATAATTTTTTTGTTTGCAAAAATAGTAAACTTTTCCGGTTTGGGAAAGTTTTATGTGAAAAAACTGTGTAAAGTAATTCTTTTTAAGAAAGAATGGCAGCCACTTTAAATGACGAAGTTTCCCGGAAAAAACAAAAATTTCTCATCTTTTCTTTTGTTTTTTGCTCGCTTATCCTTAACTTTGTAGGCAAAATAATATAATCGTACTCATGGAATCTAGAAAAACATATTCTTACGATGAGGCTTTTGCCGCCTCACTGCAGTATTTTGGCGGTGACGAGCTGGCTGCTCGCGTGTGGTTGAACAAATATGCCATGAAAGATTCGTTCGGCAACATCTACGAGTGCTCGCCGGAACAGATGCACTGGCGTATTGCCAACGAGATTGCGCGTGTGGAGCAGAAGTATCCGAACCCGCTGCCGGCCCAGGAGATTTTCAATCTGTTGGACCACTTCAAATATATTGTTCCCGCAGGCAGCCCGATGACAGGAATCGGCAATGACTATCAGGTGGCTTCGCTCTCGAACTGCTTCGTGATCGGCCTTGATGGCGATGCCGACTCGTATGGTGCCATCCTGCGCATCGACGAGGAGCAGGTGCAGCTGATGAAGCGCCGCGGTGGTGTGGGTCACGACCTGAGTCATATCCGTCCGAAAGGCTCGCCCGTAAACAACTCGGCACTCACCTCGACAGGACTGGTGCCGTTTATGGAGCGTTATAGTAATAGTACGCGCGAGGTGGCACAAGACGGTCGGCGCGGAGCGCTGATGCTGAGTGTGAGCATCAAGCATCCCGACTCGGAGGCATTCATCGACGCAAAGATGACCGAGGGCAAGGTGACGGGTGCCAACGTGAGCGTGAAGATTGACGACGAGTTCATGCGCGCCGCCATCGACGACAAACCTTACGTGCAGCAGTTCCCGATCAGCGGAGAGCCCGAGAAGTCGGGAGAAACAGAAATTTTTGTGAAGAAAGAGATCTCTGCCCGCAAACTGTGGGAGAAGATTGTGCACAATGCATGGAAGAGTGCCGAGCCGGGTGTGCTGTTCTGGGACACCATCCTGCGCGAGAGCATCCCCGACTGCTACGCCGATCTGGGCTTCCGCACGGTGAGCACCAACCCATGTGGCGAGATTCCGCTTTGTCCTTACGACTCATGCCGCCTGCTCTGCATCAACCTCTACTCGTATGTGGTGAATCCGTTTACGAAGGATGCGTATTTCGACTATGAGCTGTTCCGCAAGCATGTGGCCATGGCTCAGCGCCTGATGGACGATATCGTGGACCTGGAGCTGGAGAAGATTGACCAGATTATGGACAAGGTGAATGACGACCCGCAGAACCCGGAAGTGAAGGGTGCGGAGTATCACCTGTGGGAGAAGATCAAGAAAAAGAGTGGTATGGGACGCCGCACGGGTGTGGGCATCACAGCCGAAGGCGATATGATTGCCGCTATGGGACTTCGTTACGGCACTCAGGAGGCTACCGAATTCTCGGTGAACGTTCACCGCACATTGGCTTTGTCGGCTTACGGCTCATCGGTGGTGATGGCCAAGGAGCGCGGCGCCTTCGAGGTGTATGACGCCAAGCGCGAGGCCGCCAATCCGTTTGTGCTCCGACTGAAGGATGCCGATCCCAAACTGTATGAGGAAATGGTGAAGTACGGCCGCCGCAATATTGCCTGTCTGACTATTGCTCCGACGGGCACCACCTCGCTGATGACTCAGACCACCAGCGGTATCGAGCCGGTATTCATGCCTGTGTATAAGCGCCGTCGTAAGGTGAACCCCGGTGATACCGACGTGCATGTGGACTTTGTGGATGAGGTGGGCGACTCGTTCGAGGAATATATCGTTTACCATCCGAAATTCATTGAGTGGATGCGCGTGAACAGTCTGGATACCACAAAACGCTATACCCAGGAGGAGATTGACGGGCTGGTGGCACGCTCACCTTATTATAAGGCTACGGCAAACGATGTCGACTGGCTGATGAAGGTGAAGATGCAGGGAGCTATCCAGAAATGGGTAGACCACTCTATCAGCGTTACCGTGAACCTGCCGAACGATGTGGACGAGGCGCTTGTGAACCGTCTGTACGTGGAGGCATGGAAGTCGGGATGCAAGGGATGTACCATCTATCGCGACGGCAGCCGTTCGGGCGTGATGATCTCCGTCTCGAAAAAAGAGAAGAAAAAGGAGAACAACGAGGGCAACGAGATGCCTACATCGGTGGAGACTCCTCCATGCAAGCATCCGGAGGTTACCGAGGTGCGCCCACAGGTGCTCGAGTGCGACGTGGTCCGCTTCCAGAACAACAAGGAGAAATGGGTGGCATTTGTAGGATTGCTGAATGGTTATCCGTATGAGATTTTCACCGGTCTGCAAGACGACGAGGAAGGCATCATGCTGCCCAAGTCGGTAACGAAGGGAAAGATTATCAAACAGATGAATCCTGACGGCAGCAAGCGCTACGACTTCCAGTTTGAGAACAAGCGCGGATACAAGACCACCGTTGAGGGACTGAGTGAGAAATTCAATCCGGAGTACTGGAACTATGCGAAACTGATTTCGGGCGTGCTGCGTTATCGGATGCCGATTGAGCATGTCATCAAGCTGGTGAGCTCGTTGCAGCTGAAGAGTGAGAGCATTAACACCTGGAAGAACGGTGTGGAGCGTGCCCTGAAGAAATATATCACCGACGGAACTGAGGCCAAGGGGCAGAAATGTCCTGTGTGCGGTCATGAGACACTGGTGTATCAGGAGGGCTGCCTCATCTGCAAGAACTGCGGGGCAAGCAGGTGTGGTTAATGCATAATTCATAATTCATAATGCATAATATATAATGTATAATGCATAATTCATAATTGGCAATTGACGGTTAAAAGTTCATATATCACATTGCGCAACTTGCGGTTTCATGCCCGACATGGCGTGATGCCGCAAGAACGGCTTACGGGAGGTGACTTCGTCGTGACCGTTCGGGTGGGGTATGACATTACCAAAGCCATGCGGACGGACGAGGTCGGCGACACGTTGAACTATGCCGTGTTGTATGAGATTGTCAAGGGCGAGATGATGCAGCCGTCGTGTCTGCTGGAGCATGTGGCAGGAAGGATAGGGGAGAGCATCTTCAGACAGCTGCCTGAAGTAACGTCGGTAGATATCGAGCTGACCAAGGTTAACCCACCGATGGGAGCCGACTGCGACGGAGCTGTTATTGAGTTGCATCTGACAAACGAAAAAACTGTATAAAAGATACGAGTTTTGTAAATAATGCTTTATTTTTGCATAAAATAAGTTGCATCTCGGAATAAAAAAGAACGTTCTTTTTGATATTCACTCGATTTGCATTATTTTTGCAGGCGAAAAACTGGTTATGGGCAAGAGAGTCATTTTCATAGCGCTGATGTTCGTATCGTTGGCAACCATGGCTGCGGGTGCCAACAAGCGTTTTACGCTCGTTATCGATGCCGGTCATGGCGGCAGGGATGCCGGCTGCGTGGGCGCGATATCGAAAGAGAAGAATCTGACGTTGAAGATGGCGCTGGCCTTCGGAAAGTTTGTGGAGCGCAATTGCCCTGACGTGAAGGTCATCTATACGCGCAAGACCGACGTGTTTCTCGAGTTGTGGCAACGTGCCGAGATTGCCAACAAGAACAAGGCCGACCTCTTCCTGTCGATTCATATCAATGCGCTGCCAGGCAAGAAGATTTCTCACGGAGTGCAGACTTACACGCTTGGCAGGGGACGCGTGAGCGGCAGCAACAAGGGTATCAGTGAGAACCTTGACGTGGCCAAGCGCGAGAATGCCGTCATCGTAATGGAGAAAGACTACAAGCAGCATTACGCCGGTTTTGACCCCAATTCGCCCGAGAGCAACATCATGTTCGAGTTTATTCAGGATACCTATCGCGAGCGCAGCGTCGAACTGGCTAAGTTGATGCAGCGCCATGTGTGTGCTGCAACAGGACGACAGAATGGTGGTGCACATCAGGATAATCTGGCAGTGTTGAGGCTCACGTCGATGCCGGGTTGCCTGCTGGAACTTGGCTTTATCTCGACACCTGACGAGGAGCGGTTTATGAATTCCGCCGATGCTCCCGACAAATATGCGAGGGGAATTTACAACGCATTTGTTGCTTATAAGAAGAAATTTTTCGGAGGAGCAGCCGTCCCTTTCGAGGAAACGACCGAACAGAAGGTAACCATTCCGTCGGTCGTACCCGAGGAGTACAAGGAAAAGGCAGCGGAACAAAAGGCGGAGACCAAACCGGCAAAACCGCAAAAACTGGCGGAGCTGCCCAAAGCTCAAAAGCTGGAGGAACAGCCAAAAGAGACTCCCGTGCCGGCAACAGCTCAGGAGGAAACAACAACGGTAAAGGAAAATCCAAGTCAGCCGGAAAGCAATAATGCCAAGAATACGGACGGCGTGCCCATCTTCAAAGTGCAGATAGTGGCCAGTTCAAAGCTACTTAAGGCCGGCAGTCCACAGTTTAAGGGACTGACCGATGTGGACAACTACCAGGAGGGTGGCATGTATAAGTATACGGTAGGTGCCTCTGCCAACTACCAGGAGATATATCAGTTGCGGAAAAGTGTGGCCGACAAGTTCCCTGAGGCATTCGTCATCGCCTTCAAGAACGGTGCTAAGATAGATGTGCGTGAGGGAATCAAGGAGTATCGCGCCAATAGGAATAAGTAAAAAAGACAAATTATGAAGGTCTCTAAGGAAATCAAAATAGCTCTCGTTGCCATTCTGGCTATCGTATTATTGTATTTCGGAATGAATTTTCTGAAAGGGATGAGCCTGTTCACATCAAACAACCGTTATTTCATTGCTTTCAAGGATGTGACAGGGTTGGCCTCTTCCAGTCCTATCTATGCCAATGGCTACCGTGTGGGTGTGGTGAAGAAGGTGAACTACGACTACAAGAATCCTGATGCCGACATCAAGGTGGAGGTGGATATCGACCCGGAACTGCAACTGCCTAAAGGTAGCTCGGCCGAGATTGTGAGCGACATGTTGGGAAATGTGCAGGTGAACCTGATTGTCAAAAGCGATGGTACAGGCCACCTGAAGCCTGGTGACGTGATTCCCGGTGACACGAACAGTGGTGCCATGGGACAGCTGAAGAACATGATTCCCGCAGTAGAGAAAATCCTGCCCAAACTCGACTCCATAGCAAGCAGCCTGAGTGAGTTGCTGGCTGACCCAGCCATTGCCAATTCGTTGCATCATGTGGAGAAGGTTTCGGGTAACCTGATTACTACCTCCGGCGAGCTGACCCGACTGGTGACACAGATGAACAAACAGATGCCTGGTCTCTTGACCAAGGCCGACGGCGTACTGGACAATGCCTCTAAACTGACCAATAATCTGAGCGATCTGAATGTGGCTGCTACGATGGCCCGCGTGGATGCAACACTCGATAACGTGAAACAGCTGACGGCACAACTGAACAGCAGTCAGGGGTCATTGGGACTGCTGATGCGTGACCCACAATTGTATAATAATTTGAATACGACAATGCGTGACGTCGATTCTCTTTTGGTCAACCTGAAGGCTCACCCCAAGCGCTATGTTCATTTCTCTGTTTTTGGTAAAAAAGATAAGTAAATTAGATTTTGTCTAAATTAAACATTTACTGAAAATTACTTGAAAGGGAGTGGCGTAAAGTGCTTATATTAGCTACTTTCCGATGTGTTGAAGCTGCTTATAGAAAGAGCCGGGGAGAAATAGTGTGTTTATTGTAAACGTCGTAAAATCAGTAACTTCTAATTTTGCAAATACGGAAAGCAGTATTTTTTATCGAATAGTTCATAAAGTCCCGTTGACAAGCACTTTACGAGTAAATGTTTAAAAAATAATAAATCGCACGATTTGCATTTTTCAAAAAAGTTTGCGAAATTTGCACTCGAATACAAAAACCTATGAGCTTTTTTAAGTAAAGCTTACTAATTTAAATAAGGTAAAGTTACGGTAAATGAATAGTAATCCTAGAGCTCTCTGGGAGCAAAGCCTTACGCTCATTAAAGGCAATGTGACAGAGCAGCAGTTCAACACCTGGTTCAAGCCCATCGTCCTTGAGTCTTTCGACGAAAAGACTCAGACGTTGCTGGTGCAGGTTCCAAGTCCGTTTGTATACGAGTACTTGGAAGAGAACTTTGTTGACCTGCTGGGCAAGGTGCTTTCATATACCTTTGGCAAGGGAGTCAAGCTCACTTATCGTATTGTGACCGATAAGTCGAACGACCTGGTACAGGATATTCCGTCGGAGCCTGCGGCTCATATTGACAATCGTCCTAGAACGCATGCCAACGTGTCGCCGACAACGCTCGATGCTGCCAAACCGCAACCCATCGACTCGCAGCTGAATCCTCATCTCACCTTCTCCAACTTCATCGAAGGTGATAGCAACAAACTGCCACGTAGTGTCGGTCTGTCTATTGCCGAGCATCCCAGCAAGACATCCTTCAATCCGATGTTCATTTTCGGACCTTCGGGTTGTGGTAAGACACACCTGATCAATGCAATTGGTGTGCGTACAAAGGAGTTGTATCCCGAGAAGCGCGTGCTCTATGTCAGTGCCCGGTTGTTCCAGGTACAGTACACCAGTGCTGTGCTGCACAATACCACTAACGACTTCATCAATTTCTATCAGACTATCGATGTGCTGATTGTCGATGATGTGCAGGAGTGGATGACTGCAGAGAAAACTCAACTGGCTTTCTTCCATATCTTTAATCACCTCTTTAAGAATGGTAAGCGTATCATTTTGGCAAGCGACCGTCCTCCCGTCGACCTGAAAGGAATGCCCGACCGCCTGCTTACCCGTTTCTCTTGTGGTCTGATTGCCGAGCTTGAGAAGCCTAATGTACAGTTGTGCATCGATATTCTGGAAAGCAAGATCAAGCGCGACGGTCTGAAGATTCCATCTGATGTGATTCGTTTTATTGCAGAGACTGCTAATGGAAGTGTTCGTGACTTGGAGGGTGTAATCAACTCGCTGATGGCTTATTCGGTAGTGTATAATTGCAATATCGATATGCGACTGGCCGAGCGTGTTATCAAGCGTGCCGTGAAGGTTGATGACCATCCGCTGACCATCGATGATATTCTCGAAACCGTCTGCAATCATTTCAATGTGTCGTCAGCTGCAGTGGCAGGGCGCAGCCGCAAACACGAGTATGTTGAGGCCCGTCAGGTGTCTATGTACTTGGCTCAGAAATACACTAAGATGCCATCGGCTCGCATTGGAAAACTGGTTGGAGGACGCGACCACTCGACGGTCATTCACAGTTGTAATCAGGTGGAGCAGCGTATGCGCATCGATACTCATTTTCATGATGAGATTACCAGCATCGAAAACTCTTTCAAACTGAAGAAGTAAAGTGTTTTCAACCATTTCATACTTGTTTTCTCTTCTTGTTCTGTTAGTTGTGTCGCTCGGCGCTTCAGCCCAACCTGTCAGTTGTACCGACGGATTGTCCTTGCTGCGCGAGGGCGATTTGCTTTTTTGTGTCTCTGCTGATGACAACAATATTACCCGGGTGACGCAAGGACTTCATGGAGCCCGGATTGACCATGTAGGCATTGTGCATTTCCGTTCCGACTCGCTGCTGGTGCTCGAAGCGGTCCATCAGGGAGTGGTGCTTACGCCCATCGACAGTTTCCTCAAGCGGCGCGACTCGCTTGTTTTTGCCTCGCGTCTGCGCGACACCACCAGCGTGCATCGTTCCGTAGTGCGCGCCCTGTGCTATCTGGGCCATCCCTACGACTTCTTTTTCATGCCCGACGACAGCGCCATGTATTGCAGCGAGTTGGTGCAAAAGAACTATCTCGATGCACAGGGCAATCCCATTTTTCCACCGATTCCTATGTCGTTTCACGACGAGTCGGGCGTGATAACCCCTTACTGGCGTGACTATTATGGCCGCCACGGACTGGCTGTGCCAGAGGGTGTTCCCGGCAGTAATCCAGGTCAGCTCTCGCGCAGCTCGCTCTTAGAGATTGTTTTTGACTTCCGTCTGCCCGTTATTGCTGAATAGCCCAGCCCGTGGTTGCATTTCATAATAACTTCTGACAAGATTTTTTTTCTCCCGTCAATCAATATTTAACTCCACGCTTTACGATTGAGAATTTGAGCGTAAAGCGTGGAGTTATTCTTAAAGAATAAATAATGTATTTTCAAAGCCTGCCTTCTGCTTTGTAATGCCTTTATTTAGATAGGCTTGTCAGAAGGGTAGATGAAGGCTGACACCTGCCATGATCCAGATGCCGGGCTGTGGAATGTGGCCAAAATCAACGTACGTCTTGTCGAACAAATTGTTGGCTTCCAGATACAGGTTGTAGTTTGGCGTGTCCCAACTCAGGCGCGCATCGATAATGCCGTAGGGCTTGTATTTCTGTACGTTGCCGTCGCTGTCGGTGTAGGTGCCTGTACGGTCTTGGAAACGGTAGTTCAGTCCCAGGTTGAGCTGACTGACGAGGTGCATCTGTAGGTTGCATACCAACTTGTGTCGTAGATATTCCAACGTATATTGACTCTGCAGACCTTCGGATTCCACCTTGTCTTGATTGATATAGTTGTAGGCCATATTGAGCTTCCTGAGAATGCTCTGTCCGGTCATCAGCTGAGCGAGCTCCAGCGTCAGGGCTGCCTCTACGCCGAGGGCATTCACCTTGGTGAAGTTCACCGATTCCCAGGGCGCGTCAGCATCGTTGGTACGGCGCACCCAGTCGATAAGGTTGCGGCAGTGGTTGTGGTAGATGCTGAGGCTGCCCTCCACCGTGTGCGACGCATACTTGATACCGCCCTCGACGGCCGAGAGTTCTTCGGGTTTCAAGTGCTTGTCAGCTTTGTGGCCGCCCACCGAATAATAGAGTTCTGTGACTGAGGGCATGCGCAGAGATGTATTGTAGGAGGCGTAAACCTTCCAGTTGTCGCCAAAGCGATAGCTGGCGTCGATGCCCGGATAGACACGCATGTTCATCTCGTTCCATGAGTTTTTAACGGCCACGACACCTGCGGAGAGCGTGAAACGGCTGAGCAGGATGTTATGCTCCAGCACGAAACTGATGTTGGTACGGTTCAGTCCGTATTCATAGTCACGGTCTGTACCGTGGATATGATGTTTTTTCGATAGTGGCTCACCTAAATTCCCGCTCACCAAGTCCTCATTGCGAAGCTCAGCACCGAGCGCCGTCCGGCCTAATGCCCAATCGAAGTAACTGTTCAGATTTACACCGTAGACATCTGTACGGTGATAGTTAAATGGATATTTGTCGGCAGCGTTGCGGAACAGTTCAAAGCGGTCGGCAGACCGGTTCCAGTAGATGGATGGCTTTAGGTGGAATCGTCCCTGTTTGTTCTCTGCCTGGATAGCGGTGTAGGTTTTCAACACGTGCTCGTATTGGTCATCCCATTTTGCACCGTAGAATGTGTTGGAACCGAACCCCTTGCCACTGACTCCCGCATGCCAGCTGACACTGATCTGCTCGTCATCGTAGCTGCCCTGATAGAAAGCCTTGCCCCCGTTGAAGTCGGCATTCAGGCCTCCTGCCTTGTTACGGCTATAACCATCGCTCCGCGTGAAGTTGGCTGAGACGCTATGGCTGGTCTTCCCTGTCACGGCCACCCTTGCGCCAGCGTTCAGATAGCCATAGGATCCTCCGTCGAGATGAGCGTCGAGCGCATTTTCTGTGGCTCTTCGGGTCACAATATTGATGGCTCCCACTAACGACGAAGTGCCATACACTCGTCCGGCAGGGCCTTCGAGCACCTCAATACGCTCTATGTCAGAAATATCCAGGGGGAAGTCAAAGGCATTATGTCCGGTCTGCGGATCACAGATATTGATGCCGTTGAGTAGGATTGTGATTTGCTCGTTATTACCGCCTCTGATACTGACGTCGGTTTGTGCTCCAATGGGACCACGTTGGCGGACGTCTACGCCTACGGCATACTTCAGCAAATCATTAATACTTTGCACTGGCGCCGCCTGAATGTCGGCACGTTCCAGCACAGTTACCATTCTCGCCTGCTGACTCCTGGTCAGCGGCGCGCGCGATCCGGTCACGTTGACCTCCTCGAGCCTTACCTCACGACTGGTCTTTGTCGTGTCGGGCTTGATGGGCTCTGTGCTGATGCCGTCGGCCTTGGCATAGGTCAAGGTGGCAACGCTCAGCGTACCGATAAGCACTTCACGACCGAGACAAGCAAAGAGGGAGTAGCCTTTACGTTCAAAACGCTTGAACTTCTTCGGCGCGCGCTTGTTGAAAATCGTTTTCTGCATGTTGATAATTATGTTCTTAATGCGATTCGCATTGCAAAGTTAACACTTTTTCCTGGTACAGACAAAAAAAAGCGCCGTATTTCACAATACAGCGCCGAGACTTTAATTAAACTAAATTAACTTTATGAAAAACTACTCTCACGAGCAGAGGGGTTTTTTGTTGCTTAAATGAGCAAAATGTCTCTTTAAGCGCTGCAAAGATAAGCATAAAAAACAGATTCCAACTATTATTCAAAGGGAAAATAGCTGGGTTTTGTGTATATTAACACTTATTTTGCATTGTTAAACGGGAAACCTTAAAGCAAGGGTGTAACTTTCATTAATTTCTTCCATTTGAAGTAGCCCATGACTGCAATTACCACATAGAGCGCATAGAGGCTGGCCTTGAATGGAATGTCCTTGTAGAAGTACAGAATGCAGGTCACCACGTCGACAACAATCCAGATGAGCCATTGCTCAAGATATTTTCGTGCCAATGCCCAGATACCCACAAAGCTTAACGCTGTGGTGAACGAGTCGGCTATAGGCACACGTGAGTCGGTACAGAAAGCCAGAAAGCAATAGAGACCCGCCCAGATGACGAGTGTGGCCAACGTCCAACGGATGGCCAGCAGTCGGGGGAAGTGGGTGATGGGAATCGTACGGCCTGTTTTTGCCGGGGCGCCCGTACTTGTGGTTCCTACAACCTTGTGGGGTCTCATCCAATTGGCAAAACCGTAAACGGTCATGGCCAAATAGTAGAACTCCATACCGCAGTCGGCATAGAGGCCTTTCTGGTAGTAAAGCACAATGCCCAGGCTCTGCATCAGGAAACCTACTGCCCACAACCACACGCTGGCCTTATACTCAAGCAGAATATATGCCAGTCCGAGTGCGGTGGTCAGCATGTCGAGCCAGTGGGCAGCAAGAAATTCAGTCATATTCTTTTGTTCGTTGCTTGTTGAGAGCAGAGAACTTCGGGGTGTAAAAATCCTTACGGTTGTAGTTCCAACTCCAAAAGGTAATCATACCTCTCAGTTCCCATTTCTCACTTGTTAAAATCTCAGCGTCAGGCTGCCCATGACGGTGGTTCCTGCCATAGGTATGAAGCCTATCTGATAATAACGGTTGTCGGGCGTATGGCCATAGCTCTCGGCTACTGCCGAATAGACCCATCCGCTGGCGGCATAACGGCGGTTGAACACATTCGAGATATTCAGTCCGATGATGGCCTCTTTGACAACCTTGCGGGGTTTCAGCGTGTAGCTCAGGTTCAGGTTCGACGCACTATAGCAGGGCAGCGAACGGTCAGCGTTCTCCGTATTGTCAAGATACTGGCGGCTGACATAGTTGGTGTGCCATACAGCCTGCAGGCCTTTATAGTGGAAATTGACGAAACCATTCAAAATGGCCGAAGGCGAGAAGGCCAATGTCGAGTTGTCGTAATGGAATTGTCGCAGTTCGTCGCCGTTACCGTCGATATGATAGTTCTCGATAGCATACTGGCGAGCAGCCACATCTTTTCCATAGTCGTAGTCGTCCCAGTCCTCTACAAACTCGTCGAAATCCTTGATTTTGTTCTTGCTTAGTGCGGCATTTCCCTCCAGGGTGAGCCAGGGGGTAACGTTCCAACCTGCCTGCAGCTCCACGCCCATGCGGTAAGAGTCCTTCACATTGGTGGTCAGGTTCTCGCCAATGTCACTCAGAGCACCCGTCTGCACAAACTGGTCGGTGTAGTCCATATAGTAGAAGTTGGCTCCTACATGCCAGTTGTCAGCTGTATACTGATAGCCCAGTTCGTAGTCCAACAGCGACTCTGCCTTCGGTGCAGGATAGTTGCCGTTGTCGGTGAAGTTATTGCGCTCGGGCTCGCGGTGGCTTAGTGCCAGCGAACCGTAGAAGCGGTGGCCGTCCTGGCTGAAACTGAAGCCGGCCTTGGGATTGAAGAAATCGTATTTCTTGTCGATGTCGAGGAAGTGCTTGTCGTAGAGATAGGTCTGCTTGTTGTAGGCAAACTTGTCGTTATAGCCGTCGGTCTTGTAGCCTACGTGGCGATACTGCATATCGGCAAACACACTCCATGCGGGGGTGATGGCATAGGCAGCCTTGATGTAGGCATTGCCGTCGAGCTTCTTCGCATCGGAGTCGTAGTACTGATAGTCGCCCTTCGACATGAGCAGACTTCTCAGTTTGTCGTTCGAGAGATAGGTCACGTAGCCGAAGTGGTTGCCCGAGAAGTTCTGCAGGCTCAGTCCGCCGATGATATCCCACTCTTCGTCCTTATAGTTGATGCTCCACACCAGTCCGTAGGCATCCTGCTTGAGTCCTTTCTTGCGCACCCAGTCGGTACGTTTCACACCGTCAACGGCATCGTAGCCGAACTCAGCGTTAGGCAGTCCGAGTTTCTTGATTTTATTTTGGGGACGGAACTCCTTGTAGTAACCGTATCCGTGGGTGTAGTGCAGCGATGCCGACGTGTTCCACTGGTCGCTGATGGTCCAAGCGGCAGAGAGAATGTTGTGGTTCTGCCAGAAGTTATCGGTGGTTTTCGACCAGAACGAGCCGTCGTTCATCTTATAGCGTTCGGTCAGGTAGTTGCCGTTGGCGTCGCGCGCAAAATTGCCATCGGCATCATAGGTAAACTGCTCGTAGAGCGAGTTGTAGCGGCCCAGACCTACCTCGTACATATCTTTATAGGTCTTGATGCCGGTGTTGGCACCGTAGATGCCGTCCATGATCGACAGGTCGTCGTTGCCTGCGGTGACACCATTCCAGGCCTGACCAGTCTTCTCGAAGTTGCCGATATTCTTATAGCGCAGCTGGAAGTTGTCGCCCATCCAGGTCAGTCCGCCGTAGTAAGAGCCTGAGCGGCCGCTGGTGCCGTGAATGAATCCGTCGGTGTTGGTCTCGTGGTAGGCACCATCGAAGATGAGGTGATTCCACAACAGACCGGTAGAGAACTTGCCACCCACGTTGAACGTATTGAACGAACCGTAGCTGACCGACAGCTCCAGACCAGGTGTCTGCTGCGGAATGGCCGACGAGAGGGCCACCGTTCCGCCAAAGGCGCCGTCGCCGTTGGTCGAAGAGCCCACACCGCGCTGTATCTGCACCGAGCCTAACAGCGAGCCGTACGAGTTCATGTTGGCCCAGAACACACACTGGTCCTCGGGCGAGTTGAGGGGCACACCGTCGAGGGTGACGTTGATGCGCGAGTCGCCAGCGCCACGGATACGCATGTAGGAAGTACCCGTTCCGAGTCCGTTCTCACTCCATGCCAGTACGCCAGGCGTCTGTGAGAACAGGAACGGCAGTTCCTTTCCTGACTTTGAGAACTCGCCGAGTTGTGTCTTTTTGATGTTCGTAACGGCAAAAGGAGCGTTTTTCTGGGCACGCACGCCTTTTACCACCACCTCCTGCAACTGCTCCATGCGCAGAGAGTCGGCTGTGTTTTTCTGAGCATAGACGTTTGCATGCCCGGCTACAGCCAGCATTAAACCGTACAAAATCGTTTTCTTCATTGTTTCGTAATACCTTATTATATAATAAATAATAAAGGGGGAGAGGTTGTCTTGAAATCCCTACGCCGGCATGATCCGGATCAGGTCAGAGGGTATAATCTCAGCCCGAACCATCGGGCACCCCTTAGCCTACATTTTGTAAACCGCGACAAAGGTACTAAATTTCTCGTTAAGAGAGAAAGAAAGTAGCTTGTTTCTTTCATCGGGCGTGAAGAAATTGTATAAAAACCGGGTGAAAGGCAAAGGAGAAGCTTGCTTTTCTTTTCCGGGAACCAATAACTTCGGCAGAGCCGAGGGTTACGGAAAAACGAGTGAGATGCAAAAGAAAAGTTTGTTTTTCTTGGTTGTTTATTCTTTTATGGTTACTTTTGTGAAAGTATTGCATTTTAAGCTGTTTATGAGAAAAATACTGTTTTGGGTAGTGGTTACCTTTGCCGCCTTGGCTTTGGCCATTATCGTTGACCGTTGTGCTGGCAAGCAATCTGCTGGCCCGGCAAACGACGGAAGGGAGAACTTCGTGGTGATTACCGATGTGGTGCCCGATGCCATTTTGGAAATCCGTTATTTCAGCACCTATAATTTTGTGGGAAGTCGTATCGACGGATACGAGGAGCCTGTGGCATTGCTCACGCGCGAGGCCGCCGACAGTCTGAGGGCTGTTAGCGACGACGTAAAGCAACTGGGCTATCGTCTGAAAATCTACGACGCCTACCGCCCGCAGAAAGCTGTCGACCATTTTGTGCGATGGGCTGCAAATATGACTGACACGCTGATGAAGCCTTATTTCTATCCTGACCTCGATAAGCACGTGCTGTTCCCGCAAGGCTATATCGCAGAGAAAAGCGGCCATACGCGCGGTTCGACGATAGACCTGACGCTATTCGACATGAAGATGGAGAAGGAACTCGACATGGGTGGCACGTTCGATTTCTTCGGACTGCAGTCGCATCCCTCCTTTGGCGGTAATCCCGACACACAGCAGTATGTGCCGACTGAGGGCATCACAGCCGAACAGTTTGCCAACCGTATGACGTTACGACTGGCTATGATGCGGCACGGGTTTAAACCGTTGGATGAGGAATGGTGGCATTTCACATTGCGCAACGAGCCTTTCCCCGATACCTATTTCACATTCCCGGTGAAGAGTTTTTAAGCTAATGGCTAACGTGAGTTCGACGAATTTACGTTAATTACTATAAGGCATAGGTGTGACATGTGTTTGCAAACGTCACACCTATAACTCGTTAACATTCAATTGATACCCCCGAACGTGGCGTGTGACGTCTGCTTTTGAAATAAAATCTTGTGCGTTGACAATTCTGTTCAATCTGGATATGGAGAATCAATATGCTTATCCCAAAACATCCTCGCAGTCTGTTGGCTAACTTTTTACACACCATCATTTGCCTCTTTGAGGGAATCGCTTTCTGGAGGACGTCATTAGCCTCATGGAGGGCAACTTTGGCTTTATAGGGGGCAACTCTAGCATCATGGAAGGCAACTTTAGCTTCCTAAAGGGCATCTTTATTTGATTTACAGTTCCGATGTTAACATGCTGGGGGTACTGGCTGCATACTGTTGTTTCCCCCAAAGCCGTGTATCAATGTACAAAGAAAATCAGGCACACAGCTTTCTTTATTTTGAATTCGCCGAACTCACACCAGTTAAGTAGTAAAAGAATAGGAGTTAAGACAGCATCTTGCAATTCCTAACTCCTAATTTATAACTCCTGACAAATTGCTATTCTATGAGTTTCTTTCCCGTGTTGTTCATCATTTCCTTCGCTTTTTTGTAAGGGATGACAAACGAGGGCATTCCGGCTGCATAGGATGCAATCTCGTATTGCTGATAAGTGACTATAATGCCGTCCTTGCCAAAGAGTGGGGGAGTAACGGGCATTGGCAAGATGAAAGAGTCGTTGAGCGTCAGACAGCCTGCCAACTCATCGTCGGTCTTCACCTCGAAATATTCTTTCAGTCCGTCACGAATGATGCTCTGCATCTTCACCGTTGTGAACAAATCCCAGTCGATGCGACGGCCGTCACTCTTGCGGAAGGTCATGCCCGAGCCTACGGCTCCGCCATGAGCACCGCCACCGTTCTCGTAGCTGTTGTAATGGAAGGTCACCACCTTGTCGGTCTCGTAGTCCTTCGTGATTTTGATGCTCGAGGCAAGCTCGGGAACTTCAGGCATACCGTCCTGCTTCATGTCGTTGTACATGCCGGTGAACTCTTTCACCTTCAGGTCGAAATAGTAGGTTGCCATTTTCTCGCCGTCGGCCAGGTCACCGCTGTATGATCCCTGCAGCGACTCGTCCTCGCCACCGCCATAGGTAGAGCCGAGCGACTCGCTGATGTATTCGCGGATAGCGTTGACAAGTGTGGCGTTACCTCCTTCGGGGAAATCGATGGTCAGGTCAAACTCACCTGCGTCATTCTTCAGGCTTTTGGTAATCTTCTTGGTGGTGAGCTTATCGTTCTGAGCCTTTTCTGTAGGTGCAACAACAGTTGTTGAGTCGGCATCTGCCGAAGAGGTTGTCGCCGCTTGCTTTTTGTTGCAACTGGTCAGGGTAAGTGC
>JAEEGI010009659.1_pt1 | contig 21085 bp, 16 predicted proteins | sample 8958751 | NCBI WGS metagenome assembly JAEEGI01 (sample SAMN16246545, study PRJNA631951) | gut metagenome | biome: gut microbiome; feature: rumen; material: KS-attached | host: Bos | place: Iran: Karaj | collected 2018-10 | reverse complement strand
GTCGTTTACGAAGTAGGGGTCAGCCTTGATGGCTGCCGCCACTTTGGCGAAGTCAGCTCCGGGGAGCAGTTCCACATACACCATACGGCGATGCACTCCGGTTCCCATCGGAATTGTCATCGAAAGGGCGTCCTTCACACCTTCTATCGCCTTGCAGGCAACTGAATGGCCCATACTCATTCCGGGGCCGAAGTTGGTATAGGTGATACCCTTGGGGGCAGCAGCCTGAAGGATGGCGCGGACCATAGAGTCTGAACCCGGATCCCAGCCTGCGGAGATGACAGACACCTTGCCGGCCTTGCGTGCGGCTTCGCCGAGGGTGGCCCTCAGTGCGGGCACCTTGGTGTGGATGTCGAAGCTGTCGACAGTGTTGATTCCGAGAGACAAGGCTTCGAGGGCATATTGCTCGACCTTGCGGGTGGGAGTTGCAAGGATTGCAACCTCAACGTCCTTGAGATCTTTGAGTGAAGAAACTACGGGAATCCCTGCGAGGGATGCCGGAACATCTGCCGCATTGCGGCGCACTACGCCGGCGATCTCAAAATCTTCTGCAGCCTGGAGCGCTTCGAGCGCATATTTTCCGATATTGCCATAGCCAACTACGGCAGCGCGAATCTTTTTCATATAAGGTTCAAGTCTTTCAATGTTTTTCTCATTAGTTCGGCTGTCGCTTCTGTCGCTTTGGTCAGAGGAAGCCTGAGTTCGTTGTGAATGAGTCCCATCTGTGCAAGAGCCTCTTTCACCGGGATGGGATTACTCTCTGCAAAGCAGTTCCTGCAGAGGGGGAGCAGGGTACGGTACAACTCTCTGGCTGTCGTATAGTCATTGTCGATGATGGCGTTGCAAAGGGCGGCCATCTTGTCGGGGACGATGTTCGACACCACGCTGATGACACCGGAAGCGCCGGATGCCATAAGCGAGAGCGTCTCGTCGTCGTTGCCGCTGAATACCTGGAATCCTTCGGGAGCGCCGGCAAGGATGCGGGATATCTGGGCGTAATTGCTGCTGGCCTCCTTGATTGCAGCGACTTTGTCGTGGGCGGCTATCCTCAGCGTCGTGGCGTCTGTGATGTTCACTCCTGTGCGGCCGGGAACGTTATAGAGAACCACCGGCTTGGGGGAAATGGATGCCACTTCGCTGAAATATTCATAAAGGCCGTTCTGGGTGGGCTTGTTGTAGTAAGGCGTCACAATCAGGAAGGCGTCGGCCCCGTGGGGAGCCAGCAGGTCGATGTTGCGCAGAGTGCCGGTGAGCGAGTTGGTTCCGGCTCCGACGAGCAGCGTGAGCTCGGGAGCGTGGGCGCGGACAAGCTTGAGGATTTCCACCTTTTCCTCGTCGCTGAGGCACGGGGTTTCAGCCGTCGTCCCGAGCGGCACCAGGAAGTGGATGCCTGCAGCAACCTGCCTGTCCACCAATGCGGCTAGCGCCTCGTAATCCACCTTTCCATCTTTGAAAGGTGTAATCAACGCGGTGCCGCAGCCTTTTATGTCAAGTCTTTTCATATTTTGTCGGAGAACATAAGTTCCTTGAATTCATATACGCCTTTTACCTTCTGGGCCATAAGGGCGGCCTCGATGGCTCCGGCGGCCAAACCTTCGCGGGAGAATGCTTCGTGGCTGAGGGTGATCCTGTCGCAGGCACTCTCCAGAGTGAGGATGTGGGTACCGGGAACCTCGCCGATGCGCTTCGACTCAATGGGAGTCTGGCCACCCATCTGGGCGTCGACTATGGCAGCAAGGCTCTTAGCCGTGCCGCTCGGTGCGTCCAGCTTGTGAATATGGTGGATCTCCTCGATGGCGGCCTTGTATCCGCCGAAGCGTGCGGCCATATTCGCAAGGTTATCTGCAGCCGCAAAAAGCAGGTTCACTCCGATAGAGAAGTTGGACGCATAGATGAGCGTGGTGCCCTGCACTGCGAAATACTGCTTCACATCTGCTTCGATGTCGTTCCATCCGGTTGTGCCGATCACCGCTGCGCCGAAATTGTCAGCAATGAAACGGTAGTTGGCCCTGATGGCGTCGGGGGTGGTGAAATCTATGCATACGCAATTCTTGGCTACTTCGGCGGGGGTCTCGGTCACAGCCTCGCTCCAGCCGGCATAGGGCAGGCCTCTCTCCAGCACCATCCTCTCGATGATGTGGCCCATCTTTCCATATCCGCTAACTAAAATTTCCATCTTCGAATATTTTCCTGTGAAGTTTCTTGAGCACGTCGGCCATCTCAGGACGGTCCACGACGATGCTGAGGTTCAGATAGGTGGTATCCTGTGATATCATATATATCTTGCTGTCGATCACGGCATTGAAGACTGTGGCCAGCAGGCCGCGCACTCCGATGATGTTCTTGCCGATGATCGATATCTGCGCCTTGTCGCGGTCCACTGTGACGTCAGCGAAAGCGGAAAGTCCCTTGACGGCGCCATCCACGTTCTGGTTGGCATCCACGGTGACTGTGATGCTGGCCTCTGATGAACTCAGCAGATCGACCGACACGTTGTGCTTCGCGAAGGTCTTGAACACTTTCTCCATAAAGCCGACCGTATTGATCATCTTCATAGAGTAGATGTTGATTACGCGGATATTCTCCTTGTATGACAATGTCTTGATGCCATCGAACACACAGGCGCGGCTCAGCACGGCAGTACCCTCGTTCTGGGGATTCATCGAGTTGAGCACATACACCGGGATGTTCTTCTTCTGCGCGGGCTCGAGGGTCAGCGGGTGAAGCACCTTGGCGCCGAAGCGGGCCATTTCGGTGGCTTCCTCATACGACAGCTTGTTGAGGCCCTTGGTGTTGCTGACGATGCGGGGGTCGGCTGTCCTCACTCCGTCCACGTCGGTCCATATCTCGATGCGGTCTGCATCGATGGCCATTCCTATCAGAGATGCGGTATAGTCCGATCCTCCGCGGCCCAGAAGGGTGGGTTTGCCATCCTCAGTGGCTCCGATAAAGCCCTGGGTTATGATTGTGGAGACCTTGGCATATGCTTCCTTGACAACTCTGGGCGCATATTCTTCAAGGATTTCCATCCTCGGGTTTGCCTTGAGGTAGTCGTCGTCGGTGATGACCATCCTGCGGGCGTCGACCCAGTTGGTCTTGGTGCCGCGCATATTCATAGCGTATGCAATGATGGTCGAAGACAGGTATTCTCCCGAAGAAATGATCAACGCCTTGTCGCATTCGCTCATATTGCCTTCACCAAGGTGTTCTTCCAGAGTACTGAATATCCTGTTTATCTTGCCGCGGACATCGCGGTCCTTGCGCTCGTTGACTTCGGGCAAGGTGGCGTTGATGTCATCTACGATGCCCATATGGCGGGCCTTGAGGGCCGCTATGGCATCTGAAGCTTCCTCCTGCTTGCACGCCTCGGCGAGGTTTATCACGTTGTAGAGGGCGTCGGTAACCTTGGCGCAGGCAGAAACCACCATCACGGGTTTCTGGTGAAGTTTCGATTCGACTATCGATATTGTCCTGAGCATTGCGGTCGCATCAGCTACGGATGTGCCGCCGAATTTCATTATAATCATAAGAGGGCGAAAGCTATTCTGACAGCATTGGTGGCAGCTCCGATACGCAGGTTATCGGCCGCAATCCACATATTGAGACAGTTCTCGGCAGAGAAATCCCTGCGGAGCCTTCCAACAAGCACGTCGTTGGTTCCGAAAGCATCCAGGGGCATCGGATATACGTTGTGGGCGGGATCGTCGCAGAGCACGCAGCTCGGAGCCTTGCCCTCTGCATAGATGGCCTTCACCTCGTCAAGGTCATAGTCTTTTTCGAACTGGACGTTGATCGACTCGCTGTGGCCGCCGGTCACGGGCACGCGCACGGTAGTTGCGGTAACCTTGATGCTGTCGTCACCGAAGATCTTGCAGGTCTCGTTGACCATCTTCATTTCCTCCTTGGTGTATCCGTTGTCGAGGAACACGTCGATATGGGGAAGAATGTTGCGGTCGATCTGGTGAGGATATGCATTGGGAAGGTCAAGAGCCTCCTCGCCACGCTCGCGGAGCATCTGGTGGATGCCTTTCATTCCGCTGCCGGTAACTGACTGGTAGGTAGAAACCACGATCCTCTTGATCTTGTAGCGCTCGTGGAGCGGAGCCAGTGCCAGCACCATCTGGATGGTGGAGCAGTTGGGGTTGGCGATGATATAGTCATTCGGACCGATGGCCGATGCGTTGATCTCGGGAACCACCAGCGGAACGGAAGGATCCATCCTCCAGCAGGAAGAGTTGTCCACTACCTTGCAGCCCACAGCGGCGAACTTGGGCGCCCATTCCTTTGAAACGCCTGCTCCAGCGGAGAACAGTGCGATGTCGGGTTTTGCCGCAACGCCGTCCTCAAGGCTCACTACGGTGTATTCCTTGCCCTGGAAGGTAACTTTCTTGCCAACTGATTTTTCTGATGCGCACGGAACGAGTTCGCTTACCGGGAAATTCAGCTCTTCGAGCACTTCTCTCATCTTCGTTCCTACGAGGCCTGTTGCTCCAACAACAGCGACTTTGACTTTTTTCATAATATGATGGTGTATTTCTTAGTTATCTACATTCACAAATATTTCCATATACGCCTTCGGCGGTGATTCGGGCTCCTGCTCCTGCACCCTTGATAAAGATGGGGGTCGGATAGAGCTTGGTGCTGAGCGATACGGCAGCGTCGGTGCCTTCGCAGTTATAGAACGGATGCTCGGAATCGATCTCCATAAGGCCGATCACCACGTCATTGCCTTCGATCTTGGCCACATACCTCAGCTTGGCGCCTGCCTCGAAAGCTTTCTTCCTCAGGCCGCTGAAATAGTCTTCATTCCTCTTGAGAGCCTCGAAGAAGCTGTCCACATCTCCTTTGAGACATTCCTCGGGAAGGAAGCCTTCAATCTTGATGTCTGACTCTTCTATTTCTGCTCCGGCTTCGCGGGCCATTATTATAGCCTTGCGCAGCACGTCGGTACCCTGCAGGTCGGTGCGGGGGTCAGGCTCCGCATAGCCAAGTTCCTTCGAGCGGCGCACGATGGTTTCGAAAGTGTCCTTGCAACCGTCCTTGCAATACTCGCTGAAAATGTAGTTCAGCGTACCGGAAACTATGGCTTCGATCTTCTCCACCTTGTCGCCCGATGACTGCAGCAGGCTTATGGTTTTCAGGATGGGCAGGGCCGCACCCACGTTGGTATCGTAGTAGAAAGGCACCTTGCCACCCCTTGCAGCCGCGCGGATGCGGTGGTAGAGGGCCATATCCTGTGAGTTCGCTATCTTGTTGCAGGTGACCACACCGATGCCGCTCTGCAGGATGCCGGGATAGAAGTTGGCAAGAGCCTTGTCGGAGGTGCAGTCCACCAGCACTGAGTTCGGGAGACGCATCTCGATTGCGTCGTTGATGAAGTCGTTGACGTTGGTGCGGCGGTCTGACTTGGCGCCGAGCACCTCTGCAATCTTGGTCACGTCCACACCTTTCTTGCACATATAGCGGTTGCGCGTGTTGCAGATGCCGGCGATGTTGATGGCCTTGCCGTTCTGGTTGATCACGTCGATGAGCTGGCGGCCCACATTGCCGTAGCCGATGATGAACAGGTTGAGAGGCTTCTGGCTTTCATAGAAGAACTCGTCGTGGATGGCCACGAGGCTCTTCTCCACGTCGTCGGTAGCCACGATTGCGGAAACGTTCCTTTCTGAAGATCCCTGGGCAATGGCTCTGATGTTGATGCCCTCGCGGCCGAGTGCCTCGAACATCTTGCCGCTGGCTCCGGCGTGGTTCTTCATATCGTCGCCCACAAGGCTGATGATGGAATAGCCGGTCTCCACCTTGAGCGGCTCCAGCTTGCCGAGGCTGATCTCATATGCGAAACGCTCGTCGACGGCTTTCTTGGCCACCTCTGCGTCCTTTTCCGAAATAACCACCAGCATAGTGTGGACCGAAGATGCCTGGGTGATGAGGATGATGTTGATGGAATTGGCGCTGAGCACTTCGAAGAGTTTGCTTGAATAGCCGGGCACTCCGACCATTCCGCTGCCTTCCATCGAAAGCAGGGCGAGGTTGTCGCTGTTCGAGATGCCTTTTATGAAGTTCGATCCCTCGGGCGGGTTGCGCTCTATGCGTGTAGCCTTGCCGTGCGGGTCGAAGGTGTTCTTCACTATGATGGGAATACCCTTGCTTACTACAGGCTGGATGGTCGGAGGGAAGATGACCTTGGCTCCGAAATGCGACAGTTCGAGAGCCTCGCGGTAAGAGATGTTCTCAATGGTCATCGCTCCGGGCACGATGCGCGGGTCGGCGGTCATCATACCGTTGACGTCGGTCCATATCTCAAGCTTGCGCGCAGACAGTGCGGCGGCTACGATTGCGGCCGTATAGTCTCCGCCTCCGCGACTGAGGGTGGTCACGCGGCCTTCCTTGTCGCTGGCCACGAATCCGGGCACGATTATCAGTTTGGCGCGGCAGCCCTTGAACGCTTCGTTGATCAGCGATTCTGTCAGCTCCTGGTCCACCACGTTCTTGCTGCCGTCATAGTCGGTCTTGACCACTTTGCGTGCGTCCAGCCACTTACAGTTGATGCCGACCGAAGTGAACTTGGCGGCAAGTATCTTGGTTGACAGCAGTTCTCCGAAACTCATAATCCAGTCCATCGTGGAATGGCTGATCTCACGGATGTGGAATACGCTGTCGCAGATTCCGCGCAACTCGTCGAAAAGTTCGCCGAGGTCAGCCATCAACGCTGTGCCGAAATCCTCCATCTGGAGGTTTTCGACTATGTCGTAGTGCTCTTTCTCGAGCTTTGAGAGTTTGTCCTTGTAGCTGATGTCGGCTGCTGCGGCTTTGTTGCCGATTTCGATAAGGGCGTCGGTAGCGCCGTGGATGGCTGACGATACCAGAACGGTCTTGTCGTTCTCGAGTTCTCCGAGGACGATCTCGACCACTTTCTTCATATTCTCAGCATTGGCGACTGAGGTTCCGCCGAATTTCAGAATCTGCATATGTGTGTCAATTAAATAGTTCGTAATGTTTCCTTATGGCCTCGCCTATCTGCTGATACTCCAGCAGGAATCCGTCGTGGCCGAAGTCGGAGCTTATCACCTCCAGCACTCCGTGAGGCACGCCGTCCGCAATGCGGGCGCTCTCCTCCACGGGGAAGAGAATGTCGCTGTCGATGCCGATGCACAAGGTGCGGGCCGTAATCTTCTTCAGGGCTTCTTCGATGCCTCCGCGGCCGCGGCCTATGTTGTGGGTGTCGACTCCGAGTGTAAGGGAATAATATGAGTATGCGTCGAAACGGTTCACGAGTTTCTGGCCCTGGTACTGCTGATAAGTGACAGCACGGTGTGCCAGGAGAAAATTCTCGTCAGTTTCGAATTGTGTGGCTACATATCCTTCGTAGTTACGGTAGGTGGTAAGAGCCATGCTCCTGGCCGCCGCCAGTCCTGCGGCACCGCCGTGAAGGTCTTTCTGTTCATCGAAGGTAGGGTCTGCAAGTATTGCCATACGCTGCGCCTCAAGAGTTGCGGTGCACCAGGGGCTCACCACGGCGCTGGTTGCCAGCAGGCAGAGGTTCCTGACCACCTGAGGATGGCTGACGGCCCATTCTATCGACTGGAATCCGCCGTTGCTGCCGCCCACCAGGAAATCGATCGTCTCGATGCCGAGATGCTTCCGAAGAAGTTCGTGCGCAGCCACCAGGTCACGGATTGTCACCAGCGGGAAACGCCTCATCGGAGCCTTGGCATAATTCGACGGGCCGGTCGTGCCGTAGCAGGAGCCGAGGATGTTGGCGCAGATGACGAAATACTTGTCCGTATCGAACAGCAGGCCGGGGCCGCAGAGAGTGTCCCACCACTCAGACGGGTCGGAATTGGCCGTCAGGGCGTGACATATCCATATAACCTTCTTGCCGACAGGGCTTTCGCAGCTTATATGATACCTGATGTTGATATCCTCAAGCTCGCCTCCGGCTTCAAGATTTAATTTGCCTTTATGGATATAATTGCGTTCCAGCATTTGAATATTTCAGATTGAATGGATTGAGGGAATGGTTCAGAATTTTTCCGGGGGCATTCCCGACCCCGCAAGGATTTGGTATGAGGGAAGCGAAAGCATCGTTTAGCGATGCATTCGCATGGGCTTTATGAAGACTGAAATATTCACTGAATTGTTCATAACCGGGTGCAAAGATAGAAGAAAAACTTGATATGATACAATATTGACGCGATTTTTTACCTTTGCGGAAACTGTTTATAACGTGTCTATGCAAAAGGAAAACAAAGGGTTCAGCCCCGACACACTTTGCCTCAAGGCTGGTTGGGACCCCAAGACGGGAGAAGCCCGTCAGATGCCCATCTATCAGACCACCACTTTCAAGTACGAAACCACAGCCCAGATGGCCGATCTCTTCGACCTCAAGACCAGCGGCTATTTCTATACAAGACTCCAGAATCCTACCAACGACTTCGTCGCAGCCAAGATTGCTGCTTTGGAAGGCGGTGTGGCTGCAATGCTCACCTCATCAGGCCAGGCAGCCTCGTTCTATGCCATTTTCAACATCTGCGAAGCAGGCGACCATTTCGTCAGCGCCTCCACCATCTACGGCGGCACCTTCAACCTCTTCGCAGTGACTATGAAGAAAATGGGCATCGACGTGACCTTCGTCGACGCCGACGCTTCGGAAGAGGAAATTGCAGCGGCCTTCAAGCCCAACACCAAGCTGCTCTTCGGCGAGACCATCACCAACCCGTCGGTGAACGTGCTTGACATCGAGAAGTTCGCCCGCGTGGCCCACAGCCACGGCGTTCCGCTCATCATCGACAACACCTTCCCCACACCCATCAACTGCAGGCCTTTCGACTGGGGCGCCGACATCGTCACTCACGCCACCACCAAATATATGGACGGCCACTCGTCTTCAGTGGGAGGAGCCATCGTCGACAGCGGCAACTTCGACTGGATGGCACACGCCGACAAGTTCCCGGGTCTGACGCAGCCCGACCCGTCATATCACGGCCTTACCTATGCCGAAGCCTTCGGCAAGGGTGCCTACATCACCAAGGCCACTACCCAGCTGATGCGCGATTTCGGAAGCATTCCTTCGCCTTTCAACTCATACATCCTGAATCTCGGCCTCGAGTCGCTGTCAGCCCGTATGGAGCGCCATTGCAAGAACGCCCTCAAGGTGGCTGAATACCTGCAGGGACGCGAAGAGGTGGCCTGGATCAAGTTCCCCGGCCTGCCTAGTGACAAATATCACGAACTGGCAATGAAACAGAGCCGCAACGGCTACACCACAGGCGTGATGTGCTTCGGCATCAAGGGCGGACGCGACCGCTCCATCAAGTTTATGGACAGCCTCAAGCTCATCAATATGGAGACACACGTGGCTGACTCCTGCTCCTGCGTGCTTCACCCGGCAAGCCACACCCACCGCCAGCTCACCGACGAGCAGCTGATTGCCGCAGGCGTACAGCCCGACCTAATCCGCTTCTCAGTCGGCCTCGAAGACCCCGCCGACATCATTGCCGACCTCGACCAGGCTTTCGAAGCGATCAGGTAGTTACATCTTGAACTCCGGGCAGAGGCTGAGGCCGATGCGGATGTAGTGCTGCGGCTTCAGAGGCGTGCCCTCGGGTAGGAACTGGCGCTGCTGCTCGAGGCCGTAGCCGTACTGAATCATATAATATACATTCTCAAAGAGACTGTAGTATGGCCGGTAGTGCAGGTCAACCTGGACGGCGCAGCGGTCGAAGTAGTCGTAGGGAGTCGCCTTGACGCGTATCTTGAAGTTCTCGTCGGCGCTTTGGAACCATAGTCCTGCTGAGAAATAGCCGTTGTAACGGTAGAAGTTGCGGATGCTCGACACTTCTTCGATATAGCCATAGCCGAAAGCGGTCTGGATTGCTGCCGAGAAAAAGGCTCCGTTGCGGAACGGGAAGTCGCGGTAGAGAGCAAGACGGCCGAAGGTAAGGCGGCGGGCATACTCTTCGGGAGCTCCGTTGAACTGCAGCTCGGCGCCCAGCACGAGCCTTGCCACCGGATTCAACTTTATGGTCAGCTCGGCACCGGGGGCGAAGATGGTCTCGGAAATCGGGCGCGTATACTGGTATGTCTCCCAGAACGAAGTCTGCTCGTATTTGACAAGCAGGGTGGCGTTGTCGTCATTCACGAAAGTATACTGCAGGCCGATGTGAAACTTGTCGTTGAAATCGGTTTCGCGGGTGGTACCGGTCTTGTTGCTGAAGCCGGTCAGATAGTATTCCCCGCCATACACACCGAGGCCCAGGTTGTCGCCCAGACTGTAAATCTCCGCATATTCATCTTCATCGAAATCGTACAGTTCCGGTTCGTAAACTTCCTCGACGGAGGTCGTATCGGTCTGGGCCTGCACGGCAAGGCAGGCAGCGAAAAGTGCTGCCAACGTCAGGATACACTTTTTCATTTCAACAGATTTGTAAGTTCTATGAACTGCTCCACGCTGAGTTGCTCGGGGCGGAGTTGCGAATACTGCTCAGGCACGTTCTCGGATATCGTGCGCAGCGAATTGCGCAGCGTCTTGCGGCGCTGGTTGAAGGCCGTCTTGACCACTGCCTTGAATTTGGCGGGGTCGCAGCCGAGGTCCGTGCGGTTGTTGCGGCGCAGCCTGATGACGGCCGATTTCACCTTGGGAGGCGGCACGAAGGCTCCTTCCCCGACGGTGAAGAGATATTCTATGTCGTACCAGGTCTGCAGCAGCACCGACAGGATGCCGTAGGTCTTGTTGCCGGCAGGTGCGGCGATGCGTTCAGCCACTTCTTTCTGCACCATACACACCACCTGGGGTATGCTCTCAGTGAAGTCCAGCACCTTGAAGAATATCTGTGAGGAGATGTTGTAGGGGAAATTGCCGATGATGCAGAACGGTTTGTCCCCGTAAATCTTCCGGAGGTTCAGCGCAAGGAAATCTTCCTGATAGAGAGATGGAGTGAAGCCCGGGAAATTCTGGCGGAGATAATCCACCGACTCCTCGTCGATCTCAACGGCGCGCAGGCTGATGTCGCTGCGCTGGAGCAGGTACTGCGTGAGCACTCCCATTCCAGGCCCGACTTCCAGCACGTCGGCGGGCAGCGCAAAGCCTGCGGTGTCGAGCGACGCCACGATGCGCTGCGCCACTTCCTGGTCCGTCAGGAAGTGCTGTCCCAGATATTTCTTTGCTCTTACCTGCATAATTATACGTTTGTAAAGATACTCCTTTTTCTCTACTTTTGCGTATATGGCAAGCACCAAATCCACAATGTCGCCGCTGATGCAGCAGTACTACCAGATCAAGGCCCAGCACCCTGACTGCGTAATGTTCTTCCGCGTCGGCGACTTCTACGAGACCTTCGGAGAGGATGCCATCATCACCAGCAAGGTGCTCGGACTGGTGCTCACCCGCAAGGCAAGCGGCGGCGGCGCTTTCACGGAACTCGCCGGAGTGCCCCACCACGCCATCGACGTCTATCTCCCCAAAATGGTCAAGGCCGGCTACAAGGTGGCCGTCTGCGACCAACTGGAAGACCCCAAGCTCACCAAAACTCTTGTCAAGCGCGGCATCACCGAGCTCGTGACCCCCGGAGTCAGCTTCAACGACGGGCTTCTCACCGGCGGCGAGAACAACTGGCTCGCGGCCTGCTATTTCGAACAGCACAAGGCAGGAGTGGCTTTTCTGGACATCTCCACCGGCACCTTCAAGGCAGCTGAAGGAGACCGCCAGTACATAGACATCCTGCTCTCGGACTTCGCCCCCAAGGAGGTTCTTCTGCAGCAGGACATCATCCGCAATTCCGACAGCGAATTCGCACCTCTTGTGGAGCACATCCGCCACTCCCGAGCCTGCATAACACCTATGCAGGAATGGGCCTTCAGCTACTCCAGCGCCCGTGCCCGTCTCCTGGCCCAGTTCAAGACCAGCAGCCTGAAGGGTTTCGGCATCGAAGAGCTGCAGTTCGCCACCGTGGCGGCATCTGCCATACTTTCATACCTTGAACTCACCGAGCACACCTCGCTCGACCATATACGCAGCATCTCCCGCATCGACCGCGACAATTTCGTGTGGATAGACCGTTTCACCTTCCGAAACCTCGAGATTTTCGCGCCGCTTGTGCAGGAAGGCACTTCGCTGCTTCAGGTGATGGACCGCAACTGCTCTCCGATGGGTTCGCGCCTGCTCAGGGAGTGGATTGCGATGCCTCTGAAGGATACGGCCGCCATCGCACGCAGGCAGGATGTCGTAGAGAGTCTCCACGACAATCCCGACACCCTGTCGGCCGTCAGGGAGGCCCTTGCAGACGTCGGCGACCTGGAGAGGATGATTTCCAAGGCAGCCGTGGGCCGTATCAGCCCCCGCGAAGTTCTCGCCCTGTGCAACGGTCTTCGCAGAATCACCGAAATAACACAGATCACCAGCCGGCTTGAGAAAGTGGCCGCACTCAGCTCAGGGATGGACGGATGTTCGCCCCTGTGCGACCTTATCGAAAAGACCGTATCCCCGCAGGCTGCAGCGCAGCTCGGCAAGGGCGACGTGATTGCCGAAGGGGTGGACGAAGAACTGGACAACTACCGCAACACTCTCACCCACAGCAAGGAGATCCTGCTCGACATACAGCAGACCGAAAGGGAACGCACCGGCATCAGCAGCCTCAAGATAAGCTACAACAATGTCTTCGGATATTACCTCGAAGTGCGCAACACCCACGCCGACAAGGTGCCGGAGGACTGGATCCGCAAGCAGACACTGGTCAACGCGGAACGCTACATCACGCCGCAGCTCAAGGAATATGAGCAGACGATAATGGGTGCCGAGGAGCGCATCCTGGCCATCGAGACCCGCATCTACGGCGAACTCGTTGCGCAGATCCAGCAGAATGTGGCCGCAATCCAGCGCGACGCGCAGCTCGTGGCACAGATCGACTGCCTTGCCAGCTTCGCTTTCCTCGCCTCAGAGAACAACTACTGCCGCCCCGTCGTAGACAACTCACTCGACATCGACATAAAGGCTGGCCGCCATCCTGTCATCGAGACGATGATGGAGCCCGGCAGCGAATATGTGGCCAACGACCTGGCGATGAGCAACGACGGCCGCCAGATAATCATCCTCACCGGACCGAATATGTCCGGAAAATCGGCCCTGCTGCGCCAGACCGCCCTGATAATGCTGATGGCGCAGGTCGGCAGCTTTGTGCCGGCAGCCAGCGCCCGACTGGGCTACATCGACAAGCTGTTCACAAGAGTCGGAGCTTCCGACAACATCTCCCGCGGAGAATCTACCTTTATGGTGGAGATGAGCGAGACGGCCACCATCCTCAACAACCTGTCGCAGCGCTCCCTGGTGTTGCTCGACGAGATCGGCCGCGGCACGAGCACCTATGACGGTATGTCCATAGCCTGGGCCATTGTGAGCTACCTGCACGAATACCCCGGAGCGCCGAAAACCTTGTTCGCCACTCACTATCACGAACTCAACGAGCTGGAGAATATCTATGACCGTGTGGAGGACTTCCATATAGCCACCCGTGAGGCGGCCGGGCAGGTGATTTTCCTACGCAAGCTGACACCCGGCGGAGTGGCTTCGAGCTTCGGCATCCACGTGGCAAAGATGGCCGGAGTGCCCGCGCCCGTAGTTGCGATCGCAGAGAAGAAGCTCAAGACACTGGAAAGCGCAGAAAAGACGATGCATCCCTCAGACAGCAGCACCGTGCTCGAAGAGCCTGCAGCCGCACCGATGCAGCTGTCGCTCTACCAGCTCGACGATCCGCTGCTGGCTGAAATCCGCGACATACTCGAGAAACTTGACCTCAACAGTATGTCACCCCTTGACGCGTTCGACACGATCAGGGCTGTCAAGGAAAAACTCAAGAAAGCCTAGGCAAGTTCGAGGGCTACCTGTGCCATATTCATAAAGCCGCTCTGGCGTTCCTCCACAGGGATTTCCTCCTTGGTGATGACACTGTTCGAAATGGTGCATATGGCAAGTGCCTTCTTGCCGCAGCGCTGCGCCATAAGGTACAGTGCCACTGCCTCCATCTCAATGCCGAGAAGTCCGAGCTCGTTGCAGATGGCCACCTCGTCATTGTCGGCATAATAGGTGTCGCTGCTCATTATGTCTCCGCAGAAGAATACATAGTTGCCGGCCTTGCAGACCTCCACTGCACGCTCAAAAAGCTCCTCATCGGCAGAGACATATCCGGGTGCGTTTCCGTTCTTCGAATAGAAGTTCATGAAATTAGTGTTCGAATAGGCCCTCTGGCCGATGATGAGGCTGCGCAGAGGAACGGCTTCGCTCACTCCGCCCATAGTGCCGACCCTGATGATCTGGTCGACGTCATAGTAGTTGAACAGCTCGTATGAATAGATGCCAATCGAAGGCTGTCCCATACCGCTGGCCATTACAGTGACAGGCTTGCCCTTGTATGTGCCGGTGTATCCCTGCACTCCGCGGATGTTGTTCACAAGCACGGGGTTTTCGAGGAAACGGTCGGTTATGGCCTTGCTGCGGAGAGGGTCTCCTGGCATTATCACGGTCTTTGCTATCTGACCTTCTGCTGCTGCAATGTGCGGGGTGGGTATCGGCATAATAGTATGGTTTTATTGCTGCTTGATGTGGACATCCATCTGAGGGAACGGGAACTGGATGCCTTTCTTGGGCAGCTCGGTGTATATTGCATTGTTGATGTCGAAATATACGGACCAGTAGTCTTCGGTCTTCACCCAGGCACGGGCGATGAACTCGATGCTGCTGTCCTTCATTGCCGAAAGACCTACGAAGGGGTCGTCAGCGTGGGTAGTGCTGCTGTCGAGTATGCGGCCGTCAGCCTTTATCAATCTCATAATTTCATCCCTGACCTGCCCGCTGTCACTGCCGTAAGGCACATTGACGGTCCATTCCACTCTTCTGGCATTCTGGGCTGAGTAGTTTATGATGTTGCCGTTCGACAGCGCGCCGTTGGGGATTATGACGGTCTTGTTGTCGCGGGTGAGTATGGTCGTGGTGATGATGTTCATCGAGGTGACCGTGCCGGTGGTTCCCTGGGCCTCGATGTAGTCTCCGGACTTGAAGGGTTTGAACACGAGGAGTATGATGCCGCCGGCAAAGTTCTGCACCGTGCCGCTCAGGGACATTCCAATGGCCATTCCGCCCGCTGCCAGAAGGGCGGCGATGCTGGTGGTGTTAATGCCGAGGGCGCCTATGCAAATCACGATCAGAAGCACCCAGAGTATTATGGCCACAAGGCTTTCGGTGAATGTCAGTACGGTCCGGTCGGGATACTGGCGCTTCATCATACGCTTGTGCACGGCCTTGCGAATCTGCTTGATGATCCAGGCTCCTATTATGAATATGGCAAGCGCCGCCAGCAACTTCAGGCCGAAGCGGACGAGGACATCGGTGAGGGAGTGCAGGATTTCATCGGGAGACTTGTTGATGAGAGCCTCTCTGGCCGCTTCGGCGTCTGCCGCCAGTGAATCGGCGAGCGCCTGGGCCGCTGCATCCTGCAGAAAAATGAAATTGAAGATTGTCATAGGTACAAAATTAGGCATTTTTTAGCGGAATCTTTTCATAACTTTACGCACATAAATAATGAAAATACCCTTGACAGCTATGCGTATCAAAAGATTTCTTCTGGCAACCCTTGCCTTGACCGTCGCTTTTTTCTCAGCACAGGCTCAGAAAGTGCATAACCCCGAATATGAAGCGTTGCTGAGAGAGAACCCTTTCCGTTCAGGCATCAATACCGACGGCTACGAAGGAGGCCCCTATGCCAATACTCCTACCCCTAAGGGCTACAAAGCGTTCTACATCAGCCACTACGGCCGCCACGGTTCCCGTTCGAACTGGGATGAGGCCAACTACAAGGCTCTTATCGAGTCTCTCGAGAAGGCCGATGCAGCAGGCATACTGAAAGCTGACGGAAGGACCGTGCTCGAAAGGGCAAGACAGTGTCTTGTCGCCCACAACGGAATGGACGGCCGCCTGACGCCTCCCGGCGCACGTGAGCACCGCGGCATCGCCGAAAGGATGTACAAGCGATTCCCCGACGTGTTCAAGAAGGGCAGCAAGAACATCCGCGTCATCTCCAGCACCGTCCCTCGCGTGCTCATCAGTATGACCGCATTCACCGACCGCCTCACCGAGCTCGACCCTAAATTCGAGATTTCCTGGGACGCAGGCGAGACCTACCAGAAATACATTGATCCCGAGGTTGAAAGTTTCAGCAGGGAAATGTATCAGGAAATGTCCAAAGTAGAGATGGACCGCACCGATTCCACCGCATTCCTGGCAAGGTTCTTCACCGATACAAAGAAAGCTTCAGAGATCGTCGGCCGTTTCTCACGCTTCGAGAGCCAGGTCTTCGCGGTTGCAAGGATTACGGCTTCTTTCGAGCTTGAAGACATATTCCCCCTGCTTCCCGAGGAGAGCATCTACAACAACTGGGCACGCAACAATATCTCGCTTTATCTCGGCCAGGCCAACTCAAAGGCTTTCAGCCATAACCGAATGCCGCCTGCACTGCTCACCGTAAAGGATATCGTGGACAAGGCTGACGAGGTTCTCGCAGACACTTCAAAGGATGCACTCTGCGCCGACCTGCGTTTCGGTCACGACTATCCTTTCATTGCGATGTGCTCCGCTATGGGCCTTGAAGGAATAGGCCAGCAGCTCGACACCGACGAGATCAACCTCAAATGGTTCGGCCCCTGGTACACTCCTTTCGCAGCCAACCTCCAGATGATTTTCTACAAGAACAAGAAAGGCGGCGACATCCTCGTGAAGTTCCTCGTGAACGAGCGTGAGACAGGCCTGATGGGTGTCGAACCCGTCAGCGGCCCCTACTATCGCTGGAGCGACGTCCGCAGGAAGTTCACTTCGCTGAAGTACTAAACAGCCTCTGCCCGGAGTTCAAGATGTAGCACACATCAAAAAGAAAGGGCCGGCTGTTGAAGCCGGCCCTTTTCATTTCATAAGGACGAATCCTACTGAACCTTTGCGAACTCTACGTCGGTAGCGGCGCGGTTGGCAAGCTTGCTGTCAGCTGATGCAGCCCTGATCTCGTTCTGGGCAGCCTGGGCGTTGCCGCGGCGGGCGGCGATGATGGCACGCTCGTAAGCTGAAACGGGATCATTGCCCTTCAGTACGTTGGCAGCCTTGTCAAGCTGGTTTGAAAGGATGAATGCAAGACCTTCGTTGGCGTCACCTGTACCCTCGAGTTTCTGGGCGGCCTGTGCATAGCTGCCGTTGAGGATGTCGATGATGGCTGAGTTGCGTTTTGCATTCGGGCACTCGGTGCTTGCGAACAGACGGGCAGCCTCTGTGTAGTTGCCTTCGCGGAGTGCCAACACACCCTTGAGGTTGGTCACGCAACCGTCAGTACTCTTGACAGAAGCAAGGGCGTCCTTGGCAGAAGCAAGGTCACCTGCATCAAGGAAGGTAACTGCAGAATTGAAGCGGGCGCGGTCGCTGTTGAATTTCTGGATGGCCTGACGGTAGATGGCCTGCCTTGCAACCGGATTCTCGACCAGTGTGGCTGCACGGAGGAGAGCCTCCTCGTCCAGAACGTCGATATTGCTGTTCACGAGAGCGGTCAGCTCTTCAGGAGTGTAGTTCTTGAATTCTACGTTGGTAATGAAACGTGCACGGCGGAGTTCAGGAAGAACGTTGTTTGCAAGTGACTTGTAGACAGATGACATGTTCTTGATCTCATACTCGCGGACTGCAGGGTCGCTGTACATGGAGAGAACGCGGAGGATGAGGTCTTTGTCCTCGATGTTAGAGGCGGTAACCAGCTCCTTGAAGCCTTCCCAGTCCTCACCGATGCTCTGACCGTTGACTGCGCCAGTCTCAAGATTCTTCGATATGGTCTTGAACGCCTTTTCGGCAGAAGCCTCACGTTTCTGTGAAAGAACATTGTTCTTGCCTTCAGGACCATCCGGAGATGCATAGGCAACGATGTCAGTGCCGAGGATAGTGCGGCGCTCGTCGTTCATCACGTCGGCGACTGCAGCCTTGTAGTCCTTGATTCCAGTTGAATTCAGCTGGCTTGAACGTACGTCGGCGCTGTTGATGAGGTAGAGAATCTGAGCTTCAACCTCTTCGGGAATGACTTCCTTGTACTCGTCGGCCATAAGATGGTAAGCACCGTTCTCGTTTACGAGCATATAGGTGGTGTTGGCACCGTCAGCGATCTTGATCTCGCCGGGGAACTCGAACTCGCGGCCCTTGTAGAGAACCTTTGCGCGTGCCACGAGAACAGACTTCTCCATACCGGGAACATATTTGAAATTGACGTGTTCGCGGATTGAAGCACCGTCCTTCGACACCATTTTATAGTTTTCAGTAACTTTCTGACCTTGATACTCGAACGGTGCGCCTTCCACTTCACCGCCCATATACTTAAGGACGGGAACCACTGTAAGGCGAGCTTTCGGAAGGAAGTAGTCAGCAGGGAAATCGACGGTCACATCTGCGTCGATGTTGCCTGCTACGACCTGGAGAACTTCAGGATTACAAGAAATCTTCACCTGTTCGGCCAGTTCAGCCATCTTTGCGGCATTGTTGCAGGATACGAGTGCGAAAGCTGCAACTCCAAGAGCCAAAATGTTTCTAAAAATTCTTTTCATGCAATTGTTATTTATTTATTGTTGATATTAACGCAAATGTCCTACAAAAGTAACATTCTTAACCTAATAATTCAAATTTTTGTAACTTTGCCAAGCTATGGATTTGACGCAGATAAAACAGCGTTTCAGCATTATTGGGAACAGTCCTGAGCTGAACCGGGCCATCGAAGTGGCGTGCCAGGTGGCGGCCACAGACCTCTCCGTGCTCGTTACCGGAGAAAGCGGTGTCGGCAAGGAATTCATTCCCCAGATAATCCATTACGGCAGCCCCCGCAAGCACGGTGTCTACATCGCCGTCAACTGCGGCGCCATCCCCGACGGAACCATCGACTCGGAGCTCTTCGGGCACGAGAAAGGAGCCTTCACCGGAGCCAGCGAAGCCCGCAAGGGTTATTTCGAAGAGGCCAACGGCGGCACGCTGTTCCTCGACGAGGTGGCAGAGCTTCCCCTCTCCACCCAGGTCCGCCTCCTGAGGGTCCTCCAGACAGGAGAATTCATCAGAGTCGGCTCGTCCAAAGTGCAGAAAACCGACGTGAGGGTAGTGGCTGCCACCAATATCAACCTCCGCCACGCAGTGTCCGAAGGACGCTTCCGCGAAGACCTTTTCTACAGGCTGAACACCGTCCCCATCAAGATTCCCGCCCTGCGCGAGCGCAAGGAAGACATCCATCTGCTCTTCAAGAAATTCGCCCTGGACTATGCCGACAAATACAACGTGCCGGCCATCCGCCTCGACGACGATGCCGTGCAGATGCTGCAGAACTACCGCTGGCCGGGCAATATCCGCCAGCTGAAGAGCGTCGCCGAGCAGATTTCCATCCTCGAGAAGGACCGTCACATCCACGCTGAAGTGCTGCAGAAATACCTGCCCGTAGACAACGAAGACAATGTTCCGGCCCTGACCGGCGCCCAGAGCGCTGACTACCTCAGCGACCGCGACATCATATTCAAGATCCTTTTCCAGCTACGCCACGAGATTTCGGAGCTCAAGCAGCGCGTCGACGAGATGCAGCCCGCCGGAACCGTCCCCGTGCAGACCAAGCATGCCACTGAAGGTCTGGTGATCGACGACATCTCCAACATCGAAGAGCAGCACGAATACCAGTCTGTCGGCAGGAACGAGGAGCCTCAGCCCGAGGAAGTGCAGCACGTGGACCTCACCCCCAAGGCTCCGGTATCGCTTCAGGACGCCACCCGCGAACTGATAATCCAGGCGCTGGAGCGCAACGGAGGCAAGCGCAAGGCCACAGCCGAAGAACTCGGCTTCTCCGAAAGGACACTTTACCGCAAAATAAAAGAACTGGGACTGGAATGAGAAAGACCGCCATCATACTAGCGATGATATTCTGCCTCGCAGCGCTCAGCGGCTGCGGCATATATTCGTTCTCCGGAACGTCCATCAAGCCCGACGTCGAGACGATAACCATCGAACCTGTGGTGAACAACGCCCTCAAGGTGAACCCTACGCTGGCCAACTCCATGACCGAAGCACTGAAAGACAAGTTCAAGAAACTCACCAGCCTCAAGGAAGAGGAAGAGGACGGTGACCTGCAGCTGATCGTGACCATCGAATCTTACGACGTTCGCGCTCAGGCCATCACGGCCGACGAGGTCGCAGCGCAGAACAGGCTCACCATCACAGCCAACGCCACCTTCATCAACGTGCTCCATCCCGAAGAGAACTTCGAGAAGAAGCAGTTCGCGGCATTCCAGGACTACAATTCGGAACTGTCACTCGACGCAGTGGAAGCATCCCTCTGCGACGACATCATAGAAACCCTGGTCGAAGACATATTCAATGCTTCGGTAGCCCAGTGGTAAACCCGTCATGCAGCAGCCCCGCGACATAAAGACCCTCGACATTCACGCGCTCGAAGAAACTATGGAGAAATATCCCTGGTTCGCTGTAGCGCGTGCAGAGTATTTTGCGAGGATGGTGGCTATGGACCGCGAGTACATACGTCCGGCCGCCAGGAAAATCGGCCTCTATGTGCCCGACCGCTGCAGACTCTACGACATAGTGGTGCGTGGCCGCACCCCGGCCGTAACCGCCCCGGCAAAAAAAATGACTGCAAGGCCTGCGATAGTGCCGCTGCGCGCCGACGTCCGCCCCGACGAAGACCATCGCGCCGACGCTCCGGTGGAGCTGCCGGCAAGGGAAACGCCCGCAGAAACCCCTCGCAAAAGAGTTCCGGGAGGTGATTATTTCTCAAAACAGGACTTGGAGGAACTTGCCGAAACCGGTCAGGGCTACACTGACCTGCATTTCACTCCCAAGAGTAACCTGAGTTCTTCGCTCGACCGCGCCGCCGGCATCCTGGCCAGCGAAGCGCGTCCTAAAGTCCCGGATACCGACGAAGTCTGCACCGAAACACTGGCGGGCATCTACTATTCCCAGGGCTTTTATCGAAGAGCCATAGATATTTACAAGAAACTTATTTTGTTTTATCCGGAAAAAAACACTTACTTTGCAGCCCTC
>JAEEGI010009657.1_pt1 | contig 21093 bp, 16 predicted proteins | sample 8958751 | NCBI WGS metagenome assembly JAEEGI01 (sample SAMN16246545, study PRJNA631951) | gut metagenome | biome: gut microbiome; feature: rumen; material: KS-attached | host: Bos | place: Iran: Karaj | collected 2018-10 | reverse complement strand
GGCTGCCTACCTTACCATTTATGACGGCGACCCGCTGAATGGAGGAAGTCCTATAGGCGGTGGGGATGGCATCAATTGTCTTTATTCTGGTTGGTATGACTGCTATGAATGGGCTCACATCTACCGCGCCGGCGAGGACGATTTCTCGGATGTTAGTCGGCCTGTTTTTTACACCCTGGCCCATTTGGAACATGTGGGAATGGGGATGGAATTGGAACCAAATCACACCTATTGGTTTGTGGCATCGTTCAAAGGCTCGTTGCGCGACGATGTGCATGTGATTCCCGTCACTCGATTGGGCGAAACCACTACGGGCGAGGCTCGCATCTATTCCGAGGCTACGGGGTGGCAGCCCATGATTGATCCAGGGACACAAACCCAACAAGGCATTGCTTTCGACATCATTGGTTATATACCTCTTTATTTCGGCGTGGCCTATAGCGACATCTTCCGCGATGGAGAACTCATCGCCCACGGCGTGAACCAATGCTATTTTGTCGATGAAAACGCCCCACACGGCATCCACACTTACAGCATTCAGAATGTCTATCACGACCCTCTTTTCTTCGACTATCCTACCAAAGCCTGCCTGCAAAGCATTGAGGTCAGGCCGTGTTATCCGCCAAAGAATTTCGAAGTCAGCACCGAGCCGTTGAACGGAACGGACGAACTCAACCGCCTGACTTGGGACAAGGAAGACAACATCCCTTTGCGCGACGATGTAAAAACTTACTATGAGATTTACCGCAAGAGCATTTTGGATAATCAATATGCTTTGATTGGCGCTTTGGCCAAGGACAACACATCGGAAACCTTTGAATACTTGGACACCGTTTCCCAAGGCACCTATTATTACAAGGTGAACGACTACAATGTCTTCCCCACAGGCTCATGCCAAAGCGATTTTGCTGAGCAGTACGGCGAATGTGAGATAATAGGTAGCATAGCAGCCGAGGCCGAATGGAGCCAAGGCACTGACGGCGTGGAGTTGCATTGGGGAGAAGACTTTTTCAAAGCGCATTGCCAGTATGAAAACGGGGAATTTATCGATGCGGTGGGCTATGATGGAAACCTTTCTTGGGGCTTTAAAGCATCGGGGGCAGACATGTTGGGCTCTTTCGTAAAAAGCGTATCGCTTTACAGCGTTGCCGATGGGGAATACGACATTTTGATCTATTCAGGCTACAATTCGCCCACTACGATTGTTTGGCAACAGACCGTGCAACTCACTGGCGTAAACCAATGGCACACACTCACCTTCGACAATCCGTACCAGATTATGGCATGGCCTTTATGGATCGTTATTCACCAACAAGGCATTGAAAATCCAGCCGCCTACGCGCACGATGACGGCTCAACGGATGATGGTCGTTGGGTTTGCCTTCATGACAGTTGGTACAAGCCTGAATTGAATGGCTCATTCATGGTCAGGGCCGACATCGATAACCAAATGGAAGGGGAAGATTTGCTACAATTGGAAGAACCCACGGTGGGCGAACTGCACTACAATCTGTATCGCTCGCACGACAATGGAAGTTACGAGAAAATCGCGCAATTCCCCTACCCAGGCTATTGGAGCCATGTGCGTTATTTTGACCCGATTGACGTAACGGATTATTCCTGCTACAACTACAAAGTCACCATAACATTCCGCGATGAATATGGCCACCTTTGCGAGTCGCAACCTGCACCCAATGCCGAAGACCCATCCATCGACTGGGCAGAGGTTTGCGATACATGGAGCATTAGTGAAATTGTTGAAAATAAGAATCTTATATTATATCCCAATCCCACTACAGGAAAGGTAACAGTAGTTGGAGTCGAGGCTTCAGAAGTGATGGTGTACAATGCGCTTGGGCAGTTGGTGAAGACTGTGCGGGGGACGAATGAGATCGATGTAGCGGATTTGGTGGAAGGGGTTTATCTGGTGCGCATCATGGATGCAGAAGGGAGAAACTATACGGAGCGGGTAGTGGTGAAAGAATAGGGATCACTTTTCAAATCGAGCAAAAGGCTGACTGCGAAAGCGGTTGGCCTTTTTTCGTGTATGTTGCAATTTTTTCCTATTTTTGCAGGTTATTAATGACCTATTACATAGCAAAATGTCAGAAACACCCCAAAATACAAAGCCGAAGAAGCCTAAACTTCGCAACGTTTCGCTGAAGAAACTGAATCGCAGATATGACTTCTTGATGAGACATGATGAATCCAAAAAAGAAATACTAGGTTTCAAGTTGAATTTGTTGAATCTGGTGCTGGTCATCATCGGCATCGCACTGTTGCTCATCATCATCACGACTTTTATCATCGCCTTTACGCCTTTGCGCGAATACATTCCAGGCTACACCGACACCAACCTCAACCGTGAGGTCTATCTGCTTAGCCTCCGTGCCGACTCGCTCGAAAAGGAGATGCAGAAAAAGGATGTCTATTTCGACAACATCAAGAAAATCGTGGAAGGCTACGATTTCGCCGCCGATAGCGCATTGGCCTCGTTGAGTATCTATGAGCCACTGCCGAAGGGTGTCACCGATACCATTACACTGAAGAAATCTGTGCAAGACAGCATCTTGCGCGCTGAATATGAAGCTCAAAACCAGTATAACCTTTTCGGTGACGACTATCTGCCTCCAGCCAAGCCGAGTTCTTTGGTTAAGAACTTCTTTGTTCCGCTCAACGGTACGATTTTAAATGCCTTTAATGCTGAAAAAGGACATTTGGGTGTCGACATTTCTTCCGATAGGGATCAGGTTATCAACGCTACTTTAGAAGGTACCGTGGTGTTTTCAACCTGGAGCATCAACAACGGCTATTGTATCGGTATTCAACATTCCGATGGCTATTTCTCTGTGTATAAGCATAATGCAACCTTATTGAAAAAGGAAGGTGACTATGTGAAAGCAGGTGAGGCCATTGCCATCTTGGGCAAGTCGGGTGAATCCGAAGAGTACGAACATCTCCATTTCGAACTATGGCATAACGGCATTGCTGTCAACCCTGCCGATTATATGACCATTAATCAGTCTGTCGAAAACTAAAAAATTGTATCTTTGCACACTTTTTACCCCACAAATAAAAACGAAAAATGACTATATTAATAAAGGTATTACAGTTTTTCCTCTCTCTTTCCATTTTGATTTTCGTCCATGAATTGGGCCATTTCCTTGCCGCAAAAGCTTTTAAAACTCGTGTCGAGAAATTCTACCTCTTCTTCGATTGGGGTTTTTCGCTTTTCCGTTGCAAGAAGGTAAACGGACAGTGGCGCTTCAAGTTCTTCTCGAAGAATGTGCCTGAAAAATATACCGTTAGCGAATATACAGACCCGGCGGGGAAAAAACAGAAGAACTATGAACCTATTGACCTCAGCACACTGCCTGAGGATGACTGGCGTCGCAGCGACAGCACGGAATATGGTATCGGTTGGTTCCCTTTGGGTGGCTACAACAAGATTGCAGGTATGGTTGACGAGTCGATGGACAAGTCGCAGATGCAGCAGCCTCCACAACCATGGGAGTTCCGCTCAAAGCCTGCCTGGCAGCGTTTCATCATCATGGTGGCTGGTGTGTTCATGAATGTGGTGCTGGCGGTTGTCATCTATATCGGTTTGTTGGCCAAGGAAGGTGAGCAGTATCTGCCTACAGCCGAAGTCAACAAATATGGTATTTCAGTTGATAGTTTGGGCTACGAATTAGGTTTCCGTGATGGTGACAAGATTTTGGCCGTTGATGGCGAATACATTGAGAAGTTCCAGGATGTTCCGATGCAGATCATCCTAGACAAGGCCAAGACCGTCGAGGTGGAGCGTAATGGCAAAGACACCCTCATTAATCTTCCCGAGGATGCCGTGACCAAACTGTTGGGTTCGCAAGATGCGGCATTTATCTCTTATCGCATCCCATTTGTCGTGGCCGATGTGATGGAAAACTCGGCAGCACAAATCGGAGGCTTGAAGAGTGGCGATGTCATCATCGGCATTAATGACATCGAAACCCTTTATTATCAAGATTTTGTAAAGAATATCAAATGTTTTAAGAATCAAGATGTTACTGTCGTTGTTCTGCGCGATGCTGACACGCTGTCAATCCCTATGCATCTCTCCGAGGAAGGTGTGATAGGCGCGTATTGCCAGACTTATCTGACCGATTATTATGACTTGGAGACCAAGGAATACACCTTCTTCCAGGCCATCCCTGCAGGTTTCAAGAAGACTTTTTCTGAGTTGAATGATTATTGGAAACAGGTCAAACTCATCTTCACCCCCAAGACTAAAGCTTATGAGAGCGTGGGTGGCTTCATCTCCATTGGCAAGATATTCCCCGACCAGTGGATTTGGAGCATCTTCTGGCGCATGACGGCATTCCTCTCCATCGCACTTGCAGTGATGAACATTTTGCCCATACCGGCATTGGATGGTGGTCATATTCTCTTCCTACTCTTTGAGATAATAACGCGTCGCAAGCCTTCCGACAAGTTTATGGAAGTGGCTGAAACGGTGGGTCTAGTCCTGGTGCTGGGATTGGTTATCTTGGCCAATGGCAATGATATCATCAGATTGTTTAAGTAAAAAATATTACACTGAAATTCAAATATTTAGATATTTTGCTTGAAAATTAATTTGTTCGGATAAATACTATTTTCGTAAATTCGCGGTTTCAATCACAATAGTGTTTCTGGATTTGAAGACGAAAATCAATCATATAACCCTCCTTTTCGCTCTGTTGTTGACCTTCCTCAGTGAAGCGAATGCACAACAGGCACCCATCTTCACTAACTACTCGAATTCATACGCTTACGCCAATGCGGGTTTTGCTGGCATGAGCGAAGGTGTTAATGTGTTGGGACTCTATCGTATGCAATGGGCGGGTTTTACGGATATGGACGGTAACGAAGTGGCTCCCACCACTTTCCTTTTGACTGGTGACATGCCCTTCCGCAAACTGCACGGTGGCCTCGAGTTTTCCATCATGCAGGACAAGTTGGGTTTCGAGAACAATGTCAACGTAGGTTTAGGCTATTCTTTCCATCTTGATTTGGGTGGTTCTACTCTTGGCATAGGTGTTGCAGGCACGTTGCTCAACCGTTCCGTCGATTTCTCGCAATTGCATCCTAATCAGGAAGGCGACCCGCTTCTTCAAGGTTTGGGCGAGGAAAGCGACATGCTGTTCGACTTCAATGTGGGTCTTTTCTATCAGGTTCCCGAGTCGTTTTATTTTGGATTCTCTGTTGTCAATGTGCTTGAGAGCATGAGCAAGGCGCTCAACGACAACTCTGAAACCAGTGCCAGTTTTACCACCGACCGCACTTTCTATGCCGTGGCGGGCTATCCTTTCCAGTTTGAGGATTTGCCTTATCTGACCTTCGTCCCGTCGGTGAGTGTGATGAGTGACATTGCTTCGACACAATTCAATGCCAGTGCTCGTGTAATATACAACAACTTGTTTTCTTTGGGTGTCAATTACCGATTCCAAGAGTCCGTTGGACTGATGGCCGGTATTACCATAAAGGATTTGACCATTGGCTATTCTTACGATATTAATACGATGGGCTTGCCAGGCTTGCCAGGCTCACACGAAATAGGATTGAGTTATTGTTTCAAGCTTGACCTCGATCGAACGCCGCGCGACTATCGTAGCGTCCGTTATTTGTGATTTTTTTGTGGGGAATAGAGGTCGTTTAAAGAGAAAGAAATGTTGACTTAGAGGCAAATTAAGGAAAAAGTTGGAAAAAAATGAGGAACGAAATATAATTTTTTCTAATTTTGGCGGTTTTTAAAAAGAATAGTTGGCCTAAAAAGTCAGCAAAAATAATGGAGAAATACAAAGAAATAAAATAGTAATTATATCATTGTCAAGAAGATGAAAAGACTACTGTTCGTGTTTTCCGTGGCGCTGCTGCTCACAGCCTGCGGCAATTCAAACCAAGGCGAGCTGGTTGGAGTGAGAAAGTCAAACAAGACCTTTAATCAGCCTGATCCTTACGGGATGGTGTTTGTCCCGCAAGGCAGTTTTACAATGGGTGCGGGTGGTGAAGACATTACCTCATCCTATCTTAATGAGCCCAAAACGGTGTCAGTATCCGCCTTTTTCATGGATGAGACTGAAATCACCAACAACGAGTACCGCCAATTTGTCTATTGGGTCAGAGACTCCATCGCAAGAAGAATACTTGCCGACAACTTCCCCGACAAATACGCCATAACTGAGAGCAAATCGGGTGAGGTGTACGACCCACCGAGGATTAATTGGAAAGAAAAAATCGATTGGAACAGCAAGGAACAGGATGTCCGCGAAGCCCTCGAACCGATGTATCTTCCTGAGCATGAGAGATATTTCCGTAGAAAGGAAATCGATACCAGAAAGTTGTATTATTCCTATTATTGGTTTGACATGGTGGCCGCAGCCAAAAAGGATTTCGCCGACGACAAGTTGGTTGAAAACGATTATTCCTTGGGTGAGGCCGACGCTGGTATTAATGTGGACCGCAAGGGCGCTTGGTCGAATCGTAAGCAAGGCTATAGCGACCGTTCGGTTTATGCCCGTGCCGAAGTTATCAACGTCTATCCCGATACGCTCTGCTGGATTCACGACTACAGCTATTCATTCAATGACCCGATGACCGAGAAGTATTTCTGGCATCCGGCCTACGACAACTATCCGGTGGTTGGTGTCACATGGCAACAGGCACGTGCCTTCTGCGTATGGCGCACAGAGTTGCTCAATGCCTACCTTCGCACCAAGAAGGATGCCGACCTTTCTGAGTTCCGTCTGCCCACCGAGGCCGAATGGGAATGGGCAGCCCGTGGCGGCAAGATGTTGAACCCCTATCCGTGGGGCGGTCCTAACGCCAGCAACGCCAAGGGATGTTTCATGGCCAACTTCAAGCCTAGAAGAGGCAACTACCTTGCCGATGGTGGTCTGCGTACCCTCGTGGTGGGCTGCTATCCTCCCAATGGCTGGGGTCTTTACGACATGGCTGGTAATGTGGCTGAATGGACCAATACAGCCTATGACCCCAATTCGTATAACTTCACTTGGGACATGAATCCCAACTACACCTATAACGCAAAGGCTGATGACCCGCCGGTCATGAAACGTAAAGTCGTTCGCGGTGGTTCATGGAAGGACGTGTCCTACTATATGCAAGTCACGACCCGTGATTATCAGTATCAGGATACCGCCAACTGCTACACTGGCTTCCGTTGCATCCAGCCTTACTTAGGCCGTAACAAGGGTGACAATCCGAGAATGTCAAGGGTTTACAGATAATCAAGAAATCAACAATTAAAAATAACAGAATAACAATCTTTTAAAATTACAATTGTCATGGCAAAAAAAGAACTTAGCAAATTCCAACAATTTCTCGTGTCGAGAAAGTTCAAGACTTTTATGGGTTACCTCTATGGTTGGGGTGCATCTGTGGTTATGATTGGTGCATACTTCAAACTGACCCACATTCCTGGTGCTGACTTCATGTTGGCCTTGGGTTTGGGTATCGAAGCATTAATCTTCTTTATGTCGGCTTTCGAGCCTCAACATGTGGATTATGCTTGGGATAACGTTTTTGTCGAGTTGGAAGAAGACTGGGACGGTGTACAGAAGACACAATTTGCCACCACCGGTGCCACGGGCAAAGCTCAACCCACAAATGCGGAAGACGCTATGCTCAGCAAGATGTTTGAAAAGATGAATGTCAGTGAAGAAACTTTCAATAAGATTGGTAAAGGTCTCGACAAACTGGCTGCCAATGCTGGGCAAATGGCTGACATAAGCAATGCTATGGCTGCCACAACCAATTATGCTAACGCTATGGATCGTGCTACGAAGTCCATCTCTGAATTCTCCAACGCATACATCCAAACCAATCAGAAACTCTCAGACTCTTTGGGTAAGCTCGACTTCAGCGCCCTTGATGCCAACACCATCAAGAAGGTAGCCAACAGCATGCAGTCATTGAATTCAATCTATGAGCTTCAGCTGCAAGGTGCTGAGCAGACTTCAGCTGCCAGCAAGAAGTTGACCGAAACTATGAACAAGTACATGGATAACCTCACCGCTTCATCACAGAATGCTGGCCAACTCAACCAACAGTTGACCCAGTTGTCACAGCGCTTGACCGCTTTGAACAACGTCTATGGTGGAATGTTGTCAGCAATGAACATCAAGGCATAATTCTACTCGAACCTGATTGTTTAATATAAAAAAGGAGTAAGATTATGTCAGGCGCAAAAGAAACCCCAAGACAGAAAATGATCGGTATGATGTACCTGGTCTACACTGCCTTGTTAGCCATGAACGTCTCGAAGGACATCTTGGATGCCTTCGATACGGTGAACAACGGTGTACAAACCACCAACATCACCCTTTCGAATCAGATCACCCAGAAATACGCTGCTTTCGAGGAGCAATATGGCCTTGATCAGGAAAAAGTCGGTCCTTATTGGGAACAGGCTCAAGCCCTGAGAGAGGAAGCCACCGACCTCATCAACTACGTCGAGGCCCTTAAGTGGGACTTGGTGAAGAAGATTGAATGTGACAAGGCTGAGACTCCAGCCGAGGCTGTTTCGATGGCTCTTGAAAGAGGTCTGCTGAAAAATACTGACACCTTGAGGAACGGCCGTAGAATCTACGACATCAATACCTCGAAGGTGAAGTCAAGAGACAACTACAACCGTCCTACCGAATACATGATGGGTAACCCAGAAGGTCCAGGTAATGGAGGTAAAGCTTACGAGTTGTCAGAGAAAATCAGACATTTCCGTGGCCAAGTGGTGAGAGCCATGGGTCCCGAACACATCCATGAAATTGGCCTTATTACGGATAGTATCTATGGCACCAAACAATATGTTATGGACCAAGGCTATGCTGAAAGCAGCCTGAAGAAACTCCCTCTTCAAGGAGAGTATTATGGAGCTAAGATCAGTTACTATCCTGGTATGACCGACCCGGTGCAGGACAGCTGGGAGTACAACAACTTCCATCACACTGTGTTGGTTGCTGACGTGACCCTTTTGAACAAGATCATCTCTGAAGCCCAAACCGCTGAATTGAACGCCGTCAGCCAATTGATGACGAATATCCACGCCAGCGACTTCACCTTTGATGAGATTGGTGCACGTGTGTTTGCTGAGAGTGGCTACCTCCTCTCCGGTCAGACCTACAAGGCCCAGGCTATGGTGACCGCATGGAAGAACTCACAACTGACCGCCCGCGTCAAACTCGATGGCGGTGCTGAAAAGGAATATATCAGCAATGCACAAGGCGTGATTCCGTTGGAATGGAACGTTGGCGTTGGTACGCACAACTACACTGGTGTCATCGACATGCTTGATCCTTCGACCAACCAGATTGAGGAATTCCCCTTCCAGGGTTCATTCACTGTGGCTCCTCCTGCGGTCAGCGTTTCAGCTGTCAAGATGAATGTGGTGTATCGTGGTATCGATAACCCAATCGCCGTCGGTGGCGGTGTCGGTGGTGAGATTAGTGCCACTGCCAGCAGTGGTTCACTGACAAGAACAGGTAACGGTACTTATAACTTGCGTCCTGGTGAGGCCAATGAGGTGACCATTAATGTCAGTTCTGCTGGCTCCAGCCTCGGTAGCATGAAGTTCCGTGTGAAAGACCTTCCGAAGCCTACGGCTCTTATTCGTAACGTGGTCAACGGCTTGGTGTCGAAGAGCGCTCTGCTTGCTGCCAACCGCGTGGAAGCTGAAATGAAAGACTTCGACTTTGACGGTGTCCATTACGATGTAGTTGGTTACACCTTCCGTTACAGGACTAAGAGCGGTACCACCAAGGAAGCAAAGGCCAACAGTGGAGCCTTCACCGATGAGATGAAGAATGCCATCAACGGCTCCAATGTCGGCGATACGTTCCTCTTCACCGCTATCCAAGTGCGTGGTAATGACGGTAAAGTCAAGACCCTTGAAACGCCTATTGGTGTTGAAATCAAGTAATGAACTATTAAAACTTTTATAAGATGAAAAAGACACTTGTTTCCATGTTGACCCTTGCGGTGCTTTTCGGTAGCCTGTGCTTGAATGCACAGACGACTGACATCAAGCCGCCGAAGAATAGCATCCTCTCTGGTCAGCAGCAAATCATGAACGAAAAGGCCCCTTCGCCGCTTCCGATTATTGACGAATCCAATGTCATGTGGAAGAAGACGGTGATTAGGGAAATCGACTTCCGTCAGAAGATCAATCAAGTGTTCTACTATCCAATCAATCCGACTGAGGACTGGAGAAACTTTATCACAGTCATTTATGACGGCATCCAGAGTGGCGAAATCACTCCATATCGTGTCGAAAACAACATTGATGACATGGTGACGCCGTTGACCTTGGCTGACTTTGAAAAGGAAAACGTTAAAATTGGCGATCCTCCAGTCATCTGGAAGGATGGTGAAGAAGTCCCTAACGAGATTGTTTTCAAAGACCGTATGATTAATGTGACTCGTCTGAGAATCAAGGAAGATTGGTATTTCGACAAGAAATTGTCGCAGTTCCTCGTTCGCATCATTGCTTTGGGTCCCATCGTTGTTGACGATGACGGTGGCCTCTCGCAAGTGTGCTGGATTCCTTACGAAGATTCAAGAGCTGTGTTGGCTAGGGCCATCGCCTTCAACCGTAACAACTCGGCTCAACGTCGCACCTATGATGAGGTGTTGCAGAAGCGTATCTTCGACAGTTACATCATCAAGGAAGAAAATGTGTACGACCGCTACATCAACTCCTATGCTTTCAACATTGACGCTCTCTATGAATCGGAGCGTATCAAGAACGAAATGTTCGACTTCGAACAAAGCCTCTGGGAATATTGATGATTTGCTAATGACAATGAAAAGGACATCCGCGAGGGTGTCCTTTTTTTGTTTGGTTTCGGCAGCTGCCGAAACCAAACAAAAAAAGCAGCAGGAATATCTGCTGCTTTTCCGTCGGAGTGGCCCGACTCGAACGGGCGACCGCTTGCACCCCATGCAAGAATGCTAGCCAACTGCACCACACCCCGATTGCGTTTGCGGCTGCAAAGATACGAATGTTTTTTGATTTGTTGTTCACTTTCCGAAAAAAAAGTTACTTTTGCACAAAATAACGCTAAACTCTAACCCCTAAACTCTAAACTTTAGAATATGGAACATGTTGAATGTCTTATTATTGGCTCAGGTCCTGCGGGTTATACTGCAGCCATTTACACTTGCCGCGCCGATGTAAAAACTGTTGTTTACGAAGGTATGCAACCCGGCGGTCAGCTGACTCAAACCACCGAAATCGAGAACTTCCCAGGCTATCCGAAAGGTATTAATGGTCCTGACATGATGGAAGACATCCGTCAGCAGGCTCTACGCTTTGGTGCCGAGATTCGCGAGGGCGAAGTTACTGGCATTGATGTCACCCAACGTCCTTTCAAGGTGACAACGGAATATGATGGCGAACTTTTGGCTGATACCATTATCGTTTCTACGGGTGCAGCGGCTCGTTATCTGGGCCTGCCCACCGAGGAGGAATTCAAAGGTGGCGGTGTTTCGGCTTGCGCCACTTGCGATGGTTTCTTCTATAAAGGTAAGGATGTAGCAGTCGTAGGTGGTGGCGATACAGCTTGCGAAGATGCCACATATCTGGCAAAGCTTTGCAATAAGGTCTATCTCATTGTTCGTCGCGATGTGTTGCGCGCCTCCAAGGCCATGCAACACCGTGTGCTCAACACGCCCAACATCGAGGTTTTATGGAAGCACCAGACTAAGGAACTCTTCGGCGAGCAACAAGGCTTCATGAAGAAACTAAAAGGCGCTGTGTTGTATCATTCCGACACCAAGGAAGAGCGCACCATTTATGTAGACGGCTTCTTTGAGGCCATCGGCCATACACCTAACACGGAACCGTTTAAGGGCATCCTTGATATGGATGGTGACGGCTATATCATCACTAAGCCGAAGTCGACGGCCACCAACGTGGAGGGCATCTTCGCTTGCGGTGACTGCCAGGATCGCATTTATCGTCAAGCTATTGTGGCTGCTGGTACGGGTGCTATGGCGGGTATTGAGGTGGAAAGGTTCTTGGCTGAGCATAAATGATTCTTCAAACTGAAATAAAAATTCAACCTTTGGAGCAGACTATCGCCTACGGCGACGGTCTGCTCTTCCTAGGTTCCTGCTTCGCCGATGAGGTGGGTGGTATTTGCCGTGGCTTGGGCTTTGATGCTATGGTGAATCCCTTTGGCGTGCTCTACAATCCGGCCAGCATAGCCCAGTCGGTGGAACGGTTGAATAGCGGAAAGCCATTTAGCCATGAGGACGTGATTGCAGTAGGTGAGGGGCAATACTGCACTTTCAGCCATAATACAGCCTTTTGGAATAATTCTGAGGTTGCTTTGTTGGAGCATGTCAATCAAAGCCTTGCCGATGCTCATACGCATTTCTTGGACTCCAAGTGGGTTGTCATCAGTTTGGGCACTTCATGGGTGTTTCAAGATAAGGAAACACAAAAGGTGGTTTCGAATTGTCACAAGTTGCCTGCTGCTCGTTTTGAGCGGCTTTTCCTGTCTATGGAACAATCTGTCCAATTCCTTTCCAAAATGGTGCGGCAGCATCCTGAAAAGCAGTTCATTTTTACTGTATCGCCGTTGCGGCATTTGAAAGATGGTCTACATGAGAACCAGTTGAGCAAAGCTGCATTGTTGTTGGCCGTCGACCAGGTGTGCAAGCAAATTGAAAACGTCCATTATTACCCCGCCTATGAAATCCTCTTGGACGAATTGCGCGACTACCGCTTCTACAAGGAAGACATGGTGCATCCTACCGAACAGGCGTTACATTACATCTGGGAACGCTTTGCCGACTTTGCAATTGACTTGAAGGAAAAACCAGCTATGAAAGCAGCCGCTGAATTGCGACAGATGCTCCGCCATAGGCCAATGTCTCTCGGAAGTGAGGCATACAAGAAGTTTGAGTTGCAAAAAGAGAAGAAAGCCAACCAGTTGAAACGAGATTTTCCGAGAGTTAGGATTAATAATTTAGGCCAATAAGGGTTTAATTCCCAAATTATTCGTACTTTTGCCGCCCATTCCGCGACGGAATGGATTTTTTTATCACTAATACATAATTATAAATGACTGACAACGAAAGATCTGGCAAGCGTCCGCGCACCAGAAAACCAGCTGAAGAAGAATTCCAGCAGAGGAGGTCCTTCAAATTTTATCACCGCGATGGTGACGAGGAAGGACACGAAGAGAGAAGAGAATTTGGCGACAAGCCGAGAGGTGAGCGTCGATTTGATGACAACCGTGGCGACCGCAGGTTCGGCGACCGTAAATTTGGTGACCGTCCTCGCCGCCGCTTCGACGACGAACACGGTGAAGGCCGTCGTGATGACCGTCCGCGCCGTAGATTCGACGATGACGAGCGTCCACGCCGTCGTTTTGATGACGACAAGCCGCGTGAACGCCGTTTCCACGACGACGACCGTCCGCGTCGCAGATTTGACGACGATGAAAGACCCCGTCGCCGTTTTGATGATGACAAACCGCGTGGTGAGCGCCGTTACGACGACCGTCCACGTCGCCGCTTTGATGATGACGAGCGTCCGCATCGTTTTGATGACGACAAGCGTCCACGCCGTCGTTTTGATGATGACAAGCCGCGTGAACGCCGTTTCCACGACGACGACCGTCCACGTCGCAGATTTGACGATGACCGTCCAAGACGTCGTTTCGACGATGATGACCGTCCACGTCGTAGATTTGATGATGACCGCCCTCGTGGTGGCGACCGCCGCTTTGACGACCGTCCACGTCGCCATTTTGAGGATGATGAAGAACCACGTCGTGGTCGCAAGGGCTATATCCGCGAAAAGGACCCGCTGTATGACCGCCCGAAAGCCACTGGCGAAATCCGCTTGAACAAATACTTGGCCGACTGTGGTATCTGCTCGCGCCGCGAAGCCGACGACCTTATCAAGGCAGGCTGCGTGGAAGTGAACGGTGAAGTCATTACCACTATGGGGTATAAAGTGAAAACCGAAGACAAGGTGGTTTATGGAGGACAGACTCTCAACCGCGAGAAACTTCGTTATATACTGCTGAACAAGCCTAAAGGCTACATTACCACTTCCGATGATCCGTATGAGCGTGACACCGTGATGGAACTCGTCAAAAATGCTTGTCCGGAGCGCGTTTATCCTGTAGGTCGACTCGACAAGCAAACTACTGGCCTGCTCCTATTCACCAACGATGGCGATTTGGCCAAGAAACTGACTCATCCGAGCAGCGAAGTCCCGAAACTCTATCACGTCATCCTTGACAAACCTTTGACCAAGAACGACATGCTGCGTATTTCCGAAGGCATTGAGTTGGATGATGGCCCTATCGCTGCCGACAATATCGCATACGATCAGGATGACGACAGCAAGAAGAGCATCGGTATCGAACTTCATTCTGGCCGCAATCGCATTGTTCGCCGTATCTTCGAACATCTTGGATACGAAGTGACCAAGCTCGACCGTGTCATGTTTGCTGGTCTTGACAAGTACAAACTTCCCCGTGGCGAGTGGCGTTTCCTCACCGACCTCGAGGTTGTGAACCTGAAGAAGATTTGAACTTGAACGAAATAACACGACAATTCATCAGAGAAAACCTGAATGCCGATGTGCCGACGCTCGCCTTGAAAAAGGCGCCCGTCGGCATTGACGTTTCATTGGCTCTGAGGCAGATAGCCGCCCGACAATTGTTGCAAAAAAAAGTTCCAGAATGGGCCGGAAACGAAAATTTACTTTTTCCTGCACACCTTTCCATTGAACAATGCTCGTCGGAGTCTAGTGCAACATATAAAGCCAGCTTGTTGCAAGGGCAATCTTTTGTAGACTTGACAGGCGGCTTGGGCATCGACACCTATTATCTGTCTCAACACTTCCTTCAAACCGACTATGTGGAAAGACAGGATGAGCTTTGCAATTTGGCAAAGCATAATTTTTCTGTCCTAAACACTAACATTAAGGTGTTTAATGAAACCGCTGAGGAGTATTTGAAGCATTGTGAACCCAAGGACTGCATTTTCATCGACCCTGCGCGAAGAGACGAACATGGACGGAAGACTGTCTCCATCGCCGATTGCACGCCCAGTGTGGTTGCATTGCAGGGTTTGCTTTTGGAAAAAGCAGAGCATGTGATGGTTAAACTATCGCCTATGCTTGACATCAGCAAGGCCTTGGAGGAGTTGAATCATGTGAAAGCGGTGCATGTAGTGGCTGTCGCCAATGAATGTAAGGAGCTGGATTTCGTTTTGGAACGCGATTATCATGGCGAGGTGAATTTCACTTGTGTCAATCTGTTGACTCCTCAGCCCGAAGTGCGTTTTACACTCGATGAAGAAAGAAACTGTCAGTGCCAGATTGCCAGCGGTGTCTCAAAATACCTCTATGAGCCTAATCCCGCCCTCATGAAAGCAGGTTGTCTCAAGTTGTTGACCAAAAGATACAATGTATTTAAATTGCATAAGAACAGCAATTTATACACATCTGAGCAATTGCTTTCGGATTTTCCTGGACGTATTTTCGAAGTAGAAGATTGGGCTAGCTATAATAAAAAGGTAAAACAAACATTGCTGCACGATGTGAAAAAGGCTAGTATTGCAGTACGCAATTTCCCCATTACTGTTGCCGAATTGAGAAAAGCATTGAAAATCAGCGATGGTGATGCAATATTCCTTTTCGCCACTACTTTGAAAGGGGAAGAGAAGGTCATCATTCGCACAAAAAAAACCGCCTTTTGAAAAGCGGTTTCTTTTGGATTAAAAAATTCGATTAATTATCTCCTGTCGGGGATGCCAAACTTGTTCCACCAAGTTTGGTCATACTTTGATTTGATGGCTTTTTTTACGGTTTGCGTCCTCTTTTTCAGGATGTCCAATGCGTTGTGGGCTTCATCGCTCTTTTTGCGGAGTTCTTCGTTAAGCTTGTCGATTTCAGCAGAAATGGCTTCCAGACGTTTGCAGTCTTCCTCCATCTTCTGCATCACGCTTTCTTCTACACCAGCGTCGCGTCCGAGACGTTGGTTACGTTTTACTCCAGAAATGATGAGCTTTGACTTTTCAAGTTGGTCTTTAAAAATTTGGTACATAATCTGTTGTAATTTATGCTAATGTTGGTTGTTCGTTTTCAAAATCGAACGCAAAGATATGAAAAAATTTCAATAGTTAATCATAAATAGTTGAAAATAAGATTATTACATTTTTAATCCACTGATTTTCAAAGGAATTTGCCGATTATTATTATTTTTTGAATCGGGTGATAAGGCATTACGTCTTTTGTTTTCTTTGTATAGATGAGGATTAGGTTTGGTTTTCGGCATTTTGGAACAGGCCATACTAAAGTGACATTTGTGTCGGTTATTAAGGAAAAAACTCGTATTTTTGCAACCCAAAATCTATTTGTGCATGTATGCTCTGTTTAAGAAAGAAATAAGCAATTTTCTCAGCTCACTTATAGGCATCATGGTGATTGTGGTGTTTCTCCTCATTACGGGCTTGTTCCTTTGGGTGTTCCAAAGCGATTTCAATGTGTTGAATTCCGTCTATGCCAGTTTAGACAGCCTTTTCATCCTTGCCCCTTGGGTGTTCCTCTTTTTGGTGCCTGCCGTCACTATGCGCAGTTTCGCCGAAGAGAACCGTACAGGAACCATTGAGATGCTGGTCACTAAGCCCTTGTCGGATTGGCAGATCATTTGGGCAAAGTTTTTGGCGGGTGTGGCCTTGGTGTTGTTAGCCTTGATACCGACATTTATTTATTATTACTCTGTTTTTCAACTTGGTCTGCCGAAAGGCAACCTTGATAGTGGAGGTATCTGGGGCTCTTATATTGGCCTCTTCCTGCTTAGTGCGAGTTTCGTGAGCATCGGCGTGTTTTGTAGCTCGCTGACCAACAACCAAATCTTGGCCTTTATCATTTCGGTCTTCCTTTGCGGATTCCTTTTGATAGGCTTTGAGTTTATTTACTCGCTTTCGTTGTTTGGTCGGGTCGATTTGTTCATCCAACAGTTGGGCATGAATGCGCATTATAGCTCTTTGAGTCGTGGTGTCATCGACACGCGTGATGTGTTGTATTTTCTGAGTGTAATTGCGCTGTTTCTCAGTGCAACGAAATTGGTTTTGGCAAGCCGCAAATGGTAAGGAGGATGGAGATGGAAAACAAGCGTAAAAGTCTAAAAAAGAATCAAATTATCGCTTTTTTGGTGACGGTGGTGATTGTGGTGCTGGTCAATGTTATTGGCTCATATGTGTTCACCCGTTTCGACTTGACGAGTGAAAAACGCTATACTCTGTCGCCTACAACTAAAGAAATCCTCAACGACCTCAATGACTATGTCTATTTCAAGGTGTATCTTGAAGGCGATTTTCCCGCAGGTTTCAAGAAACTGCGCCGTGAGACCAAGGAGATGTTAGACGAGTTCCGAGCATATTCAAAGTTCATTGATTACGAGTTTATTAATCCTTCGGAGAGCGCTGATGCTGCCGAGCGTAACGAGACCTATAAACAGCTCTATCAGGCGGGATTGAATCCTACAGATGTGGTGGTGAAAAACCGCGATGGATCCTCCAAGCAGATGGTGATTTGGCCAGGGGCATTGGTGAGTTACCGAAACAATACTGAGATAGCCATCGACTTGCTTGAAAACCAAATCGGCCAGTCATCGGAGCAGGCCTTGAATGCGTCCATGCAAAACCTTGAGTTTCGTCTTATTGATGCAGTGAAGAAGGTGATCCGCCTGCAAAAGCCTAACATTGCCTTCATCGAAGGCCATGGGGAGTTGAGTGAGCAGGAAGTTCATGACATAGCCCAAACCTTGGCCCAAAACTATAATGTGGTTCGTCTGGAAATTGACGGCAAGATTGATGCCTTGATGCACCGCACTCAAGATGAGGAGAGCGATGTGAAGGCTTTTCCGTCGTATGATGCCATCATCATTGCCAAACCCACACTGCCTTTCGACGAGCGCGATAAGTTCCTCATCGACCAGTATATCATGCACGGAGGTAAAGTGTTGTGGATGGTTGAGCCTGTTTATGCCACTATGGACAGCCTGCAAAGTCAGGAGTCGACCATCGGCCTTGAGCAAGACCTCAACCTTGACGACATGCTGTTCAAATATGGCGTGCGCCTTAATCGTGATCTGCTTTTGGATTTGACTTGCGCCTCATTGCCTATTCGCACGGGTCAGGTGGCCGGTCAGGCTCAACTGGAGTTCTTCCGTTGGTATTATTTCCCCTTGCTGCAAGCCGCCTCGGAGCATCCAATGGTGCGTAATATGAATGCCATCAAGGCCGACTTTGTTAGCTCGATGGATGCCACCACGTCAGCTAACGATATCGAGCAAGTCCCGTTGTTGAAGACCTCCGACTACACAAAGGTGTCGGGTACGCCAGTTTTCATCACCCTAGCCATGTTGCGTCAGGCTCCCGACAAGCGTATGTTTGCCTCAAAAGGCAAGAATGTGGCCTATCTGTTGAAGGGTAGTTTTCCTTCACTCTATGCCAACCGCATCCCTCAGGAAATCGCAGAGGACAACGGAACCAACTTCATGGAGGAGAGCATCCCCACAGCCATGATTGTGGTGGCCGACGGAGACATCATCCGCAACCAAATCGACATCAAAACCCGCAAGCCTTTGCCTTTGGGTTTCGACCAATATACGCAAAACACTTATGCCAACAAGGAATTCATCGAAAATGCCATCGGTTATCTCGTTGAAGGCGAAGGCATGATTGACATCCGCTCACGCGAGTTGAAGGTGCGCCTTTTGGATGACACAAAGATTAATCGTGAAAGAACCAAATGGCAGGTTGTCAATACTTTGTTGCCTATTGCAGTGATTATCGCTTTGGGTTTTGTCATGGCTTTTATCAGAAAGAAAAAATACAGTAAAAAGTAATCCATCATGAAGAAAAATAATAGAATTACAATCATTATTGCTGCATTGTTAGTCGTTGTTGCAGGCATTCTGATATGGAACAACCGTTACCTTTCTACCATTCAAGGAGAGTCGTCCGACTTCCAGGTGTGGGACACGGCCTCTGTGACAAAGATTTATTTGGCTGACCGTAGGAATCAGGAGTCGCTGTTGGAGCGTCATGAGCATAGTTGGACCCTCAACGGCGCATATAAGGCCCATTCCAAGCAGGTGCAAAATCTTCTGACCACTTTATATAAGATTCGCGTCAAGATGCCCGTTTCGGTGGCCAGTCACGACAACATCGTGAAGCAGTTGGCTTCGCAGAGCACCAAGGTGGAAGTCTACCAGAAGATGCCTCGTATCAATTTGTTCGATAAAATCAAGCTGTTCTATCACGAGAAGCGCACGAAAGTGTTTTATGTGGGGGATGCCACCATGGACAGCAGCGGCACTTTTATGTTGAAAGAAGGCGCCGACAAGGCTTATATCGTCTACATCCCCAGTTTCCGTGGCTTCATTTCCACACGTTTCACTGCTAACCCAGACGATTGGCGTGACCATACCGTTTTCCATGAGAACATGGCTGATATCCAGTCGGTCGAAATCGATTTTAATGAAGACCCAGAGGGCGGTTTCCGCATCGACAATATGGGAAAACATCAGTACAAACTGACTCGTTTATGTGATAACAAAGACTTGCCTTATGATACGCTCAAGGTTATTAATTTAATGTCCTCGTTTAGTGATCTTCGTTTTGAGGCGCTGTTTACCAATACAATGCAGCAGGAGCGGATTGATTCCATTACAAGCTCTCCTTATGTACATTATCTCGTCGTGACCGATAAGGATGGCAATAAACAGGATATGAAGACCTTCAAGAAACTGGTGTTGAACGGTGTGACTGATATGGGCGGCGAATATGGTGATGTGGACCACGACCGTATGTACGCCCTCATCGAAGGCGGTAAGGATTTCGTTTTGATTCAAAACTATGTCTTTGACAAGGTGTTGCACGATGTGCGCTACTTTGAGGCAGGCAATCCCATCCGGTTTGAAATGGGAACAATAGAGGTTTTTGAGTAACTCTATTTCTTTTTCAGCAACCCAACCATCTTAAAACTCACATCTGTAAAGATGAGCGGGGCATAGCCGTTGCGTTCGATTTGGCGCATGGCCTCCTCGAAGAGCTCGGCAATTTGAGCCAGATTGGCTGGGCTGACGAAAGGTGCAAACTTCGAATTGAACAACTTCTCATCTTCAGGTAACATGACAATTTCTGCAAGGTTGTTGTTGAACAACAGCGAATTGCGGATAATGCGCAAGCCGTATTCCAGCAGTTCTTTTTGCTTTTCACGGCCTATTGTTTTGATGTTGTTTGAGAAGTCAATCAGTTCAGAATAAGCGGCACGGAAGCAGAGACGCATCCACTGCTGGAAGGTAGTGAAGAAATATTTGTGTTCTTCCGAATCCTGAACCGAATGGCAGGCTGTAATCCAGTTACCTTCCGAAATCATGGCGGCATCGTGAGCTTGGTTGGGTTGGGCATTTAGGCGCTCAATGAGGGCTTTTTCCACCGCTTTGGTTTCGATGGCAGGTATCTTCACCAGAGCCGTGCGTGATTTGATGGTGGTCAGTAGCTCTTCTTGGTCTTCGGCAATAAGAATGAAAACGGTCTTCTCAGGCGGTTCTTCAAGGAGTTTCAGAAGTTTGTTGGCTGTGTCTGTGCGCATCTTCTCTGCCATCCAGATGATGGCGATTTTGTATTCGCCCTCGTAGGATTTCATGCTCAGTTTGCGCAACAGCGAGGCCGCATCGCGCACCGACATGTAGCCCTGCTTGTTCTCCACGTCAAGGAAAGTGTACCAGCTTGAAGTGTCGACGTAACCTTGATTCTGGATCACATATTCGCGCCACTCTTCCATGAACAAGTCTGACTCAGGATTGCTCTTTATCTTTTTTGTGGCAGCAGTCGGCACCACGAAATGCAGGTCGGGATGCACCAGTTTCTGCATTTTCTGGCAGGTGGGACATACGCCGCAGCTGTCGGTCTCGGTGCGGTTGGGGCAGAGGATATATTGAGCGTAGGCTAAAGCCAAGGGTAACTTACCGCTTCCGGAAGGTCCCAAAAAGAGTTGGGCATGAGAGACATGGTTGTCCC
>JAEEGI010009655.1_pt1 | contig 21098 bp, 8 predicted proteins | sample 8958751 | NCBI WGS metagenome assembly JAEEGI01 (sample SAMN16246545, study PRJNA631951) | gut metagenome | biome: gut microbiome; feature: rumen; material: KS-attached | host: Bos | place: Iran: Karaj | collected 2018-10 | reverse complement strand
AAAAAGTGAATGAAACCTTTTTCAAAAATGGGATTACCAGAAAATTTAGAAAAAAGTCTTTTAGGAAAAGGGGCATTTGATTTTGAAACATCATATGTTTTTAATGAAAATATAGAAAGAGTATGGATATTTTTAAGAGATGTATCTTTAATAGAAAAAGTTAATCCTAATTTAATAACACAATTTCAATTAAAAAAAGGAAATAATTCATGGACAGTCGGAAATAAATTTACATCATATTGGATAGGAGTAAGTCAAATTGAATCTGAATGTATTTTTTCAAAAATACATACAAATTTAAAAGTTATTATTTGGAAATATAACTTACAAATAAATTTATTTTTCTATAAATGTTTATTTATTTATAAAATTACTGAAGATGATTCAACTTTAGCAACTATAAATATTAAAACTCCATTAGATGAAAATGAATATACTCCTTATTATGATTTATTAGATGGATATAAAAAATTATATCATGATTTATTAAGTTTATATGCGAAATATATGAAATTATCAAATGTTAGTATTATAAATTATGAAAGTACAATAGTTAAAAAGAATATTAAATTTGTTTGGGATTTTTGTACTAATTTAAATAATATTACTCCAATTTGGGATTTATTAAAAGGAAAATTTGAATATTATGGTGATTTATTTCAAAAAGGAACTTTTATAAGAGGAAATAATGCTGAAGGAAAAACTTTATATTTACAAGTGAATGATGTTCAAATGAACGAAAAGGATAATTATTGGTTTTATTCTATTGAAACTTTTGGTACTGCTGCTCATTTAAGAAAACAAGAAATTAAATTAGGAATTATTAAAATTGATGATAATACTTCTCAGGTTTCGTTTACTCATTCATTTCATGAGAATGTTTCTAGAGAAATTGTAATTAAAAGGTCAAATAATAATAAAATATTTCTCCAGAAATTGAAAGGGATGTTTGAAGAAAATTCAGATTCGAAAAATTAATTATTTCTCTATAACTTTATCATAAATTAATTTTTTGAAGTTATTAGAGATGTATTGATTATCTGTACATATGGTTTTATGTTTGAATTATAATTTTATAATATAAATATAGTCGATAGTATTATTACAAAAGAATCATATTATTTATATAATCTATTATATAAATTTTTTATGATATAATATAGAAATTGATTTAGTTTAGAAATGTGAGTTAATTATATTTTATAAATTTGCAAAAAATTGATAAATATACTCATAAATATTTGAAACATATTTTAAAAACATAGATATATTTTTATATAATTTCTTGAATGTCATTTTTTCAATCAATTTATTTTTATTTTTTGAATAGTTTTATATTTAATATCAAAAAATAAACTAAATTTTTTAATAAAAAAGAAATATAATTTTTTTCATTGAAAATGATAGAGGAGTCACTTCCAAAATTAATGGAAATGAATGAACTTCAAATTAGAAAAAATATTCATTCATTTATTTTAAAAAAAAAAAGTCATCAATAATTAATTACTTAAGATTAAATTAAATAAGTTTTAAAATTAATATTCTTTAAATAAAAAGTTCTAAACACAACATATTGAGAAATTAATTCTCCAATTAATAAAAGTATTTTAGATTCAAAATCCTCAAAAATTAAAAAATAATTTTTTTAAAGAAATAATATGGTAAAAACAAATACAATTATCAAGAAACAATTGAGATATAATTCAACGAAAAATAGGGGATCTTTTTTTTCTTTCATCATTATTTCTTTTATAATTATCTAAATGTTTCTATGTTGTCATAAAAGTGAATTAATATAAATAATAATTAGAAAAAAAAATGATAGTTTAAATTAAAATGTAAAAAGTAGGTAATTTTAATATTAAAAACATCAATTAAAAAAATTAATATTAAATAAACTCTTTTAAAGATCATTTATTTCAAAAATAATAAAAATCAAATAAAAAAATAATTTTAATTATATTTAATTGTATTTTTATTAATATTTATAAAAAAAATGATAGATCTAGAAAACTTGATGAAAATGGAGATGGAAAAAAAAAAAGAAGAAGTTAAAATACCTGTATCTAAGTTATATCCTTTTAACAATTTACTTACGTTAAATTTATCTCAATATAATTCAAAACAGAAATTTGTCCCATCAAATTTAGAATATTTTCAAGAATCTAATTTAAATAAAATTAAAGAAGATATTCTTTACTCAGGAATTCCGCCTGAATTATTATTAAAAGTGAATCCATCAAATTTGAAAAATTATCTCCATTACGTTAATTTTTATCAAGATTTTGATTCTGAAAATTTTTCTGATAGTCAAAATTTAAGAAATGAATATTTAGAGAATTGGATTCAAAATATTAATTTAAAAAATATAAGAGGAAAAACTATTACCAATGTTTTTGATAAAGAAAATTCTGGAAATGTAATTCAACTTTCTAACTTATTATTAGGATCAATAACTATGACCATTCAAAAATTTTTAGAAAAAAGCCAAAAAGAAGATTTAATTAAATCTTTAAATTCAATTTTAAATTCTTTTCAAAAGAATGAAAACAAAATAAAAGATATTAAATTTGAAATGTATGCTGCAATAGAAGAAAATTTATCAATTTTAATTACTTTAATATTTTATAAATTTAAAAATGAAAATGAAGAAAGAGCATTTTATTTATTAAAAGTACTTTCTATATTAGAATATTTTAAATCTCAAAGAATTTTATTTCAGATTTTAGAATATTTAGAAGATGAAAAAGGTGATTATCAAGAATTTGAAAATATATTTGAAAATATTAATGGAATTGATTTTAATTTAATGAAAGAAATAGATTTTCAAGATACACAATTTAATATTATTTCTCAATTAAATGAATATAATTTATTAGAAAATAAAAATCCAAAAATAAATTTAGTTAAAAGTGCAAATGATGGGAAAATTTTATTTTTATTAATTAATATTGATAATGAATATTATTATTTAAAATATAATATAGAAACTGATCTGCCTGTAGATCTTGGTGAAATGCCTTTAAAAAAAGAAGAAAATATACCTATTGAAAATATTAATTTTTTTATTAAATCTGATTTATTATTTGTTTACTTTTCACAAGGAAATAATTTACATGTTCAAATTTTAAAATCCAATTCTTTTACTTTTATTAAAGAAACTATTTTCAATTTAGATGATTCAGTGATATCTATTTTTAATGATTCTCATAAAATTTATTGTATTTTAAAAGGAAACAAATTATTTATTTTAAAATCAAATCTTTCATTAAACAAAATTGAAAAAACAGAAATTGAAAATTATGATGATAATTATTCAATGTTAGATAATATTCATATAAATAATATTTTTTATTTAACAAAGTCAAATGGAGAAATCTATTATTCTAGATTAATATTTAATAATCAAACAAATAAATACAAATTATCATTAATTAATACAAATTTGAAATTAAAAGATTTACAAGATAATAAAATACATAATATTACAATGGATTCTAATACTGTAATAATATTAAATTTGAATAAAAATTTAGAGTTATATGTCAATAATCAAAAAGATAGAATACTTAATTTTTGTCCTTATAATAAAATGTATTATAATAAAAATTATTCTTCAAATTTAGATGAAATTTTAATTCAAAATTATGCAAGATATATTACTCTATATGGTAATTTTGATTATGCTTCAGATTATCTTGGAGAATATTTATTATCTTCTCCTCAGTCATTTGTTTTAAATATTAATAAAATGAATATTGGAATTATTAAAAATAAATTAATGACTTTAAAAGACAAAAATAATAAAAATTATCTTTATTATTGGATTTTTTTAAAGGAAGCTTCAAATTCTATTTATAATACTAATAATACTAATCTAAAATCTTTATTTGATGAATCAATTATAAATTTAATGAAAAATTTTATTAAAGAATATTCAGCGGACAAAAATAATAACAAAAGAAAAATTTTAAATGAATTTGCTGAAATTTCAATGAATATAGATATTGAACTTATATCTTTTAAAGAAATAGAAGAATATTTTAAAAACAATAATTTGACTTTCAAAGATAAAATTTATTTCCTAAATTTATTATCAAAACAAAATAAAACAAAAAATACTTTTGAACTATATAAAACTGCTTCTTCATTAGAAGTAGAACTTGTAAGTAATGATTATGAAATTTATGAAAAAGTTTATTATGATTATACGAATTTAATCAAAGAAATCTTTGATAGTTTTTATTCATTTTTTGACAAAAAATCTTTATTTAATTACTTTGATTCTTTTTCATCAAACTTAATTACAATTTGTGAAAAAATAATTCAAAACCAAAAATTTTATCTTTCACCTTTTATTTCAAATAGTTTTAATTTTAAAGCTTTATATTTCATTATTCAATATTTATTATATGATCTGGGTCCAGATGGCACAATCCGGGATGTTGATAAAACAAATAAATCTTTTTTATTGAATTTTTACAAATTATTAATATTATTAGATAAAATCCAATTAACTGACAAAGAACAATTTTTAGATAAAGAAAATATATATGAAGTAGAATCAACACATCCAATTTCAAAAGAAATTAATTCAAATCCAATACCTATTCAATTCAAAGATAGCACTGATTTATATGTAAAACATAATTTTAAAAATTCTGAGAAAAATTCTTCCAATTGGGAAATAATTCAAGGAATTACATCTGATGAAAAAAAAAAAATAATTAAATTGGATAAGCAATTTGATTTTTGCTTAAAAAATTTGAATAATATTACATTTAATTTTAATCCTTCAAAAAATGATGATTATGGAAGTAAATATCAAATAGTTCCTATAAAAGATAGGATAAATTTTAATTTAAAAAAAAGAAATGATAATAAAAAATTAATAGAATTACTTGAATTAAGTTCAATAAATTATATAATTTTATCAAGCAAAAAAAATGAAAAAAAAGAAGATAAAACAGAACAAGAATATGATAAAATTTATTCTTCTAAAATATTAGAAAATATTTCAATAAGTGATGAATTTAAAAATGAAAAATTTAAAATTTTACCTGATCAATTCTTAGAAGTAATAAAACAATGTAAAGAATTTCAAAAATTTGAAGATATAATTAACGTATATCAAAATGATGGTGATGTAATTTCCACAACAAATGAATTTATAAATTTAGAAGAAGATATTTATATAAAAAGTTTTGCTCTACTTAATAGAAATTTATCAATGAAAAATATGGTTTTATCTGGATTAGGAGGTGATATAGTTAATCCTTTAATTCTAAAATTATATGGAGTAATATTAAAGTTTTATAATTTAAATCATCAATTTAAACAATTTTGTAAAGATTTAAATAAATGTGAAGATGATATAAATAAAATTAGAAATTTAAATAATTTTAATTTATTTTATTCAATTTGGGCTGATTGTTCAAAAATAAGAAGTGTATTTAATGAACAAAAAAATTTAATCACTGAAGCAAATCAAAAAGATTTTGAAGAACTATTAAAAAAATATATCAAAGATACAATAGGTAAAGCTGATTTTATTTATCAAATTATTGTTCCTATTAAAAATGGTCAAAAACAATATGAAAGTTCAATTGTTGCAAAATTAATTGAATTATTAAAAAATGAAAATTTCGGGATTGAAGGTTTAATAAATTATTCTAAGTCACAAAATCAAAAATGCTTTGATAAATCTAATACTCTTTCACTAATTAATTCACTTTTATTCACTTGTTCTAAAGAAAAAAATATTAATTTAATTCTTTATAATCTTAATAAATTATTTAGAACAGATGGGAAAATTGTTTCTTTTTCTGATGATTTATTAGGAGTTGATTGTTTATTAAGTGATAAAATTAAAAATCAATTCCATCTTTTCTTAGATATTATTGAAGATAAAATATTAAATGAAAAGTTTAATTCTTATTCAGTTTTAACAAAAATTAATTTATATCAAAGTTTAATTTGGAAAATAAAAGGAAGAGATTTTTCAGTTTTATATAAATTTAAAGAATTATTTAAACCTCTTTTAAATAATTATGAAAAAAATTCAATTTCAGAAAATAAATTTAATTTTAATTATTTTGATAATGAAAAAGTTTTAGATAAATTATTTGAATTATTCCAAATTGTTTCAATTCAAGTTTTTCAAAAAGTAAAACCGTTTTTAAAAAGAGATTTCGAAAGTAATTTAACTTTAGAGAGAAAAGTATCTAATATAGGAGAATATGATTATAAGAAAGTTATTGAATTTTTAATTAATTTCCATCTCAATTTCCCAAAAAAAAATTCAAATTTCAAAAAATTACTTTTATTAATTTATAAAAATTTAATAAATGAAAAAGATACAATTATTTTCTGTCTTCAAATATCATATAAATTATTTGGACATTTCTTTTCTTTATTAACATTTAATCAAGGAAAAAAAGAAGAAAATTATTATATAAAATATATTGTCAGTAAATTAATATATCAATGTATTCAAATTTGTTTAGAAGAAAATAATGAAGTCTGTTTAGAAAGTGCATTAATTTGTTTAGATAATGAAAATAAAGAAAAAATAACAGAAGATGTTAAAGAATATCTTTTTGATAAAATTTATTCGTTTTTAAGAGAAGAAAAGAGTGCTTCATTAAAAGAACAATATGCTAAAATTTTAATATTAATTTCAACATTTTTAGAAAAGAAAGATAAAATTACAAATATAGTAACAGATAATTTAGATAATATATTCCCATTTCTTCAAGTTAAATTTAATAAAATAAAAACTGGAATAAAAATGCAAATTTCAAATGAAGATCAAACTAAAAATTTCTTTAATGAAAATATATATTCTAAAAATGAAAAAAAAGAAATAATATATGGAAGAATATTATGTTTTACAGATAATGATTCATTATTAAAAAGTGATAAAAATATGACTTTCCAAGAAAATGATTTAAATAGACAATTATATAATTCAAATAGAGCAAAATATGTTTATTACATTCCAGATGAAGCTATAGGAATTAAGGGATCAAATTTAATTTCAACAATGGAAAAAAAAGACGTTATTATATCTGAAAAAGATGATGATTTAGATGTTATTATGCAAACTTTCTTAAAAACAAATCATGAAATTATTGTCAAAGTTGCTTTAGAAAAAGCAAAAGGAAATACTAATAATAAAAAATTATTTATTATTTTAAGATTAATAGAAAAATTCTTACCTTATATTAATGAACAAGAATCAATTCAAATATTACCTATTTTAAAACAAACATTAGAAAAAGATACTTCTAAAAATGTTTTCACTTCTGAAGAATATTTATTAAATTCTTTTATGAATGTTTATGATAATGATTATGAAGAATTAGAAAAAGAAAATAAAACAGAAGAAAATAATGAAAAAGAATTATTTGAACTTTTAGAATTAAAAATTATTAAAAGCAAAGAAGAATGTGGAATTAAAATTATATTTAGAGATAAAAATAAATTAATCCCTGGAACTCTTATAAATAAAGAAAAAATTCAAGGAGAAGAAATTTCATCTTCTAATTTATGCTTTTTAGATGATAATAAACAAGTTGAAATAAAAGAAAATTCATTTGTTTTTATTCAGTATTTAAATCAAACTGAAAATATTTTAAAAATATTAAATGAAAATAAAAATAAGATAAAATGTTTAATTTGTTCTTCTGTAGAAATTGAAAGAGAAGAAATAGATTATCCTATGTTATTGCTAAATGAAAAAAAATTTACTTCTCTATATAATTTCTTTATTAAAGGAATTGAGGATTCGTCAGGTTTATTTAATATATTTTATAATTCTAAATTATTTATTGCTCCAGAATTAACAGATATTGAAACAGAAGATGATGAAGATACTTTATTTGGAATTTTGTTTGAAGATAAAAAAATAAGTGAAACTGTACACGTAAAAAATACTGTTAAATCAAAAGAGTTATACACAAAAATGAAAAAAGATTTAATAAATCTACTAATTAATTCGGATACTTTTTTTTATGAATATTTAAATTATAAAATCTCTAGAAGAATTTTTATTTCTTTAATTTCATATCATTATCTCAAAAAAGGTGATTTAGATATTTTTACAGATAAATCTATAATTTTAACTACATTTAGATGTTTATGTTCAGAATATTATTTTAATGTTAATGAAGGTAATATTTCAAATAGAGATATATCAAAACTTCTTTTAGAATTTTTAAGATCTCTTTCTCATAATGATGAAATTAGTATAGAATTTTTAGAAGAATATTTAAATTTCTTTACAAATATAAAAATAAATTATACTGTTGATTTTAAAAAATATTTAGGAATATTTTCTGTTAAAAATAAAAAAAACGAAGAAACAATTTTAATGGATCCAAATTCCATTTTCTTTAATTCTGTTTATGAAAATTATTTAAATTTATTTATTAATAATGTAAATATGCTTCCAGTCAAAGAAAATTTAATAAATTCATTAATATATATATTTAATTCATTAAGTAAAATCGATGTTTTTGTTTTTAAAAATAATGAATATATTTCATATTTCTTATATAAATTAATGAAAACTATGTATAATACTATAATAAAATCAAAAAACAATATGGAAATTTATATTGAATTTTTTAAAAAGAAAAATTTAAATAAATTCATAACTTCAATGGTAGATAAATTCATTTTATTAGATGGATTTTTTGAATCAGAAAAATCCAAACAAAAAATAGAAAATTACAGAACTTATTTATGTCAATTTGTATTTAAATACTTTGATATTTGTTTATATCTTTTATTTAAATATAATTATAAAAAATTAGCAAAATATTGGATTGATAGTAATTCACAAATATATATTTTCTATCAAAATTATCAACTTTTAGCAACAAATAAAGAATATGATAAAGAAGATATAAAAGAAATTTTATCCCATATTGCATTTTCATCAAGAGCTCTTGATTATATAAATTTAAATAACAATCAAAAACAAAAATCAGAAATTAAAGAAATAATAATAAAAAGAAATGAAATGTTAACTTTTGAGAATAATAATAATGAAAAATTATCAATTAAATTTTCATCAAGTGAAAATTCAAAAAATCAAAATTGCAAATTAGTACTTTTTACTCAATCAGAAAATGATGAAAAATATTATCTCCAAGATATAATAAATTACAATTCAAACTCTTCATTAAAATTAACTGAAAATAATTATTATCAAATTATAAAATCAAAAAAAATAAAAATATTAGCATTAAAAAATATAAACACTCAATTATTTGCATTTGGAAATAATTATAGTAATTGTTTAGGAATAAATGGAATAATAGGAAAAGATTATAAAGAACCACAAAAATGTATTGGATTACCAAAATATACATGGTCATTTAATTATGGAGCTTTATATACTTTAGCATTAGATGAAGAAAAAAAAGAAATTTATTCAACTGGATGTGGAATTGGAGGAGGATTAAAAAGTTTAAGTATAAAGAAATTTTCAAATGAAAATAAAATAAATAATTGTGAATTTTTCAAAGGAAAAAAAAATATAAAAAAATTTGCTTGTGGTAATTGTAATTCAACATTAATATTATCAAATGATAATCAAGTATTTGGAGTAGGTTATAATGAAGAAAATATATTTGGAAATGATGGAGAAGAAAAAACTAAAGTTCCATTATTACTTCCAGAATTAAATACAAAAGAAAAAATAGTATCAATATCAATAGGTTTTAAAAATTCATTTATAATAACAAATGAAGGTAAAGGTTATGCATTAGGTTCAAATTCTAATTTTCAAATATCTCCAAATAATAATGGAAGTAGAAAAGATTGGATTTCAATTCCTCTTCCAGAACATATGAAAAAATTTGTTCAATGTTCAATAGGTGAAAATTACTTTTTATTTTTATTAAGTGATATACATAATAAAAATAGATTATATTCAGTTGGAAATAATTCTCAAGGACAATGTGGTGTTGGAAATGATTTAGATAATGTAAAAATAATTACTCCTTGTTCAGGAGTTAATCATTTTGAATTTAAAAAAATATTTACTAGAAATTCAGGCTCAGCTGCTATTACTATAAATGGAGATTTATATGTTTTTGGAGAAAATACTTGTTTTTGCTTTAATAATAATCAAAATAAACAAAATTTAGATTATCCTACTTTAGTTAAATTTGATAAAGATATTATTTGTGATGAAGTTGCTTTGTGTTCTACTCATATTTTAGTTATTGGAAGAGAAAAAATTAATGATGTTTATGTTAAAAAATTATATTCTTGTGGTTCTAATAAACATTTTGCTTTAGGTCATGATATAAAAGATAATAAAAGTATTTTAAATGAAGTTGAATTCTTTGCAAATAAACCAGAATTAATTCCTATTAAAGTAAAAGTAGGACAAGATAAATCTTTTGTTTTATGTGTTAATCAAAATGAAATATTAGATAATTTCAAAAATAAAATTGATTTATGTGATAATGATGAAAATATTAAAATATCTCATGTTGAAATTGAAGATATTGGAGAAATTTTATATTCATTTTATAATAATAGAAAATCAACTGATTTCATAAATTTATTTAAATCAGTGACAAGAAATTCCCTTCAAAACTTCTTAGATGCAAGTGAAGAAATAATAGTTAATGATGGAAATAATAATAAAGATATATCATATGAATCATTAATACAATTTTTAGAAGAAAATCAAGAAATGAGAGATTTATGTTTAATATTTATGGATAAAGAAAAGAAAATACAAAATGAAAATGAAATGAGAGGAATATTTTCTTTCATAAAGAAAAAATTAAATTTAATTAATTCAGAATTATTAAAATATTGTTCAGCAAATGAATTAAGTGTTCAAAAGCGTTTTTTACAAAATGCAATTAGTGATAATTTAACTTATTTGAATGCAGAAACCAGAATGAAAAAATTCAGAGAAAAATTAGATAAAATGCAAAGATATAGAACTCGTTTTCCAACAATTCAAATAGATAGATTTAAAGCAATTAAATTTTATGAAAAAAAGACTCCAGATATAAAATTTGAAGAAACAGTATTTGGTCAAGTATACCAAAAGACAAAAACAATGAAACCAGAAAATTATTTTATGGACAAAGGAGGAAGATTATTTACAGTAGCATTACAAGGAGAATATGCATCTGATCAAGGAGGACCTTATCATGAAGTAATTTCAACTCTTTGTAAAGAATTAAGTGAAGAATCATTAGATTTATTTATTAAAAGTCCAAATAATAGAAATGATACTGGAGCATTAAGAGACAAATATATTATTAATCCAAATGCTACTTTTGAGAACCATAAAGGTGTTTTTATATTTTTAGGAAGATTAATGGCTTCTGCTATTGCAACTGGAGAATTATTAGATTTAAATTTACATCCTATTGTTTGGAAAAGTTTATTAGGTAATGATATTAAATTTTTCGAATTTGAAAGTGTGGATGCTTTCTTTTATAAATTAATTAATGATTTTGAAAGCTTATTAAATAAAAAAGATACTAATTTCTTTAATTTTGAAAGTTTATATGATTTAAATTTCACTATATTAAATTCAGCAGGAACTGAAGTTGAGTTAATTAAAAATGGTAAAAGCATAAAAGTAACATTTATAGATTTGAAAAAATATATTGAATTATCTAAAAAAATAAGATTAGATGAATTTTCTCAACAAATAAAATATTTAAAAGAAGGATTTAATAGTGTAATACCTCAAAGTGTTTTTCAAGTATTAACATGGAGACAACTAGAAGAATTAGTTTGTGGAAAGCATAAATTAGATATACCATTATTAAAGAAAAAGACTAAATATGAAGGAGGATATAGAGAAAGTGATGATCAAATAAAATGGTTTTGGGAATGGCTTGAAAATTCAAGTGAAAATAATCAATTATTATATTTAAAATTTGTTTGGGGGAGAACGAGATTACCTCGAGAAGATGTTTGCTCTTATACTCATATTATTAGTAAAATTAGAGCTACTGGAGGTTCTTTTCCACATTCTGCTACTTGCTTTTTTACTTTGAAATTACCTTGCTATGATAATAAAGAAGATTTATTCCGAAAAATGAATTTTGCTGTTGAAAATTGTTATGAAATTGATGGAGATCATTAAATCGTTAAATAAATGATTTTTTGAACATTTTAAATATTTTTTTGGAATAAATTAGAATGTGGAATTTTTTCAAATAAAAAAAAAAAATTTTTTAAGTTTTTTTTTTCATTTCTTATATTTTTATTTTTCTCCTTTTTTCACCTAATAAAATAACATTTTTAATGTTTTTAATCCAATATTAAAAAATTATTATATCAAATATAATAATTATTATTTCACAAAAATAATAGAAATCCCATTAAATTCACAATATATATATCTTCAATAAATTCTCTTTAATTCTTCAATCAACTGATTAATTAAAAACAAGAAATAAAAAATTATTCCCAAAAATGAAAATAAAAAATATATGAGTTAAATAGAAAATATGAATCATTATTTTCATTCCTAATCAATGAAAAATCAAAATGAAGAACAATAATTATTATTTATAAGGAGATATTGGTGACCAAGTGTATTATGTCTGTTAGGATAATTTTCCAAAAAATTTTAAATATAATTTTTTAATTCTTGATGCCTCAAATTCTAATACTTTATTTATTAATTACTGTAGCAAAAGTGTATTCTAATAAAAATCATAATTAACATAAAAAAAACTTCTTCTCATTTTTTTATTTGTTTTAAACAATTTATGATTTTCTTAGAATAATTCCCTTTATAATAATAAATTTTATTATAAATTCATATTATTATCGGCAAATCCTTTCTATAGCTTAATTTAGTTTATTTTTTGTTTTTTCTCATTTAACATACCATATAATTTTTCACCTATTCATAATTATTCTTTATTACTTTCATAAATATATTCAAATTCCTTTCCACTCTCATGTTTTTCAAAATAAATTACTAAAAGAATATCTCTTAATTATATTAAGGGCAATTTATTAAATAAGATTTATAAGTTTCAATATCGATTAATTCATTTCTTTTATAAAATTAAACGCAAAGAAAATCTTTCATAAACAAACTCAAAATTAATTAAAAGGATTTCTAGTCTTAAAAACTTTTAGAATAATAATATTATATCATTCCTTTTTCCAAGGTCATACAAAAAATTAGCTCATTAAATTATTCATGGTTTCTTCAATCAAAAAATAAAAAGAACTAAGTAAAAATTGAAAAATAAAATACTGAATTTAGTTGAAAAAGCTGTTAAATAGATAATTTAAAAATATATTGAATCTTTGAATATAGGTTATTTGAATAAAAAATAATAATAAAGTTAAAAAGAACATTTCAACAATATGAATATTAATGTTATATTAGAATTAGAACTAGATATAGTTAATCAAGATCAAAGAGAATTAACTAAAATTAAAGTTTTTTCTAAATGATTAAAAATAAAAAAATAATTAATTTTTATAATGAATATTTTTTAATTATAAAGAAAATATATGAAATAAATTCAAATTTTTTTTAACTAAAAAAAATTAAATTCATAAACCTTTACTATTTAGTTCATATGTTCTTTTTTCTGTGATTTTGACAGGGGATTCTAATTGATTTGAAAACCCATTTAATAGTTTATATAAAGTTTTATTTACAAAAGGTTTATTTTGAATTTCATCATTAAAAACATTATTAAATGATTCATATTTACTTTGTAAATTTGTATTTCTCCCTTGATTATTTTTTTTATTTAAAACATCAACAAAAGCATCTTTTTTTCCTTTTTGAAAATTATTCTCTAATTTATTATCTTTTTTATTTTCTGAATTCTCATTTTTTTTTGAATCATTATCTTTTAATGAATTAATATTACTTATACTTTTAATACTATTAATTTTACTTAATTCTTGATCAAATATATTAACACTATTCAAATTCCCTTCGCTTTTGAACCTATTATGATTTTTAGTATCTGAATTATTTTTATTATTTATAACTTTCTCACTTTTATATTTACTTAATATTTTATTATCAGAATTATTATCTTCTAAATCTTTCTTTAATTTATTTAAAATTCTTGAAGAAACTGAATCTTGTAAATTTCCTTCTAATTTTGGTTTATTTTTTTCTAAACTCAATATTTTAGTATTAATTTTATTTATTTGGGGAACATAGTATTTTTCCATTTGAGATAATTCTTTTTTTAAATTGTTAACTTCTTTTAATATATCATTTTTATCTTTTTTTTTTTTCATTGATTTTAATTTAATAATTTCTTCTTTTAATTTTTCATTTTCTTTTATTATTTTTTTATTCTCCATTAATAATAATTCCATCTTTACTTTTGCTTCTTCAACTACTTTTTGGAATTTAAATATAATTCTATCTTTTTCATCTAATATATTTCTTAAATTTTTATTTTCATTTTGAATTGTACTTAACCGACTACTATATTGAAAACTTTGCTTTTGAAAGAAAGCTAAATCATTACTTAATTTTTCAGAAAAACTTTCGTTTTTATAATTTGGATTATATTTTGTCTTATATTCATTTTCAAGGTTATAAATTTGTTCCTTTTGTTCTTCAATCCTTTTTTCCAAATTTTTTTTATTGCTATTATTTTGAGTCATTTTTATTTTTTAAATTTTCATAAAAAATATATTAAATGAAAATTCTTAAATTTTAATTAATTTCAATCTAATTAAAAAATATAGTTTTTAAACATTAAAATATAAATATATTTTTTATTTAAACTCTTTTTGAATTATTACAATAAATTGTTTTTATTTGTTTTTATTTAATAATTCTTTAATGGGGATTGGGGATGGGGGATTGGGGATTGGGGATTGGGGATTGGTCCCAATCCCCAATCCCCAATCCCCAATCCCCAATCCCCAATCCCCATTTTTTAATAAATAATTATTTAAATTAAGTATATTTAATATATTCCATACTTTTTAATTCATTTCAAGTATTATTTATTTTAATTTTTAAATTTGTCCTTAATTATTTTAATAAGTTATTTATGATAAAGGAATGCATTATTTAATATTAATTATTAATCCTTAAATCTTGATAATATAAATGAAATTGTCAAAAAATAAAATAAAATAAGCTAAAAAAGTTATATAGATTAGATATGATTTTTTAATATTATTTAAAATGTCAAAAGATGAAAATAACATTAAAGAATTTGTAGAAAAAAACTGTAAATTATTCACTTTAATTATTTCATCAAACAAACATTATTTTATTTCTTTTCATCCAATCAATGATCAAAATATAAAAGAATTATTTGATTTTTTATTTGAAGGAGAAAAAGATTTTGAATTATCAAATGAAGATGAAGAAGAAAAAAATTTAGTTTTAATTAAAGGATTACCTCAAATTCAAATGATGAAAAAAGATAAAAATGAAAGAGATATCATATATAAAATATGTTCAAAAATTTTTGCTGATAAATTATTATTGATAAATGATACAGAAGGTAATTTTTATTTCACTTATGATATAAATGAAATAAAAAAAAATGATTCAAAAGAGGTTTTTGGAGTTTGTCTTTTTGATTCTACAGAAATTAATATTTTTGATTTAAAAAAAATATCTTTTTCTCTTTTAAAAGAAGAAGCAGTTTCAGGAGAAGAGATATATTCAACATTAATAGAAGAATATTTAAATGTATTAGAAGAAGAAAAAGAAGAAGAAATAAAAAAAGAAATAAACAATGAAGAATACGAAGAAGAAAATTCAGAAAGTAATTTAAATAAAAAAAGAAACAGAAATAAAAAGAGTAAAATATCAGAAAAAAAAGTAAGAGAAATAACACAATCATTTATATCAAAATTAAATGAATCAGTAGAATTAGATAAGCAAAATCGTAGAAAAAATAAGCCTTCATTAAATAAATTAAAATTATTACCATCAATAAGTAATTTCTTATCAAATATATATTATCAAAAGGAATTTTTATCTCAAAATGGATTAGAAACATTACAAGAATGGTTAATAAGAAATCCAGATGGAACTTTTCCTCCTTTAAATCAAATAAGAACAATGTTAGATAATTTAAATAATATTAATATTAAAACTAAAGATTTAAGTAATTGTCAAATTGGAGGTTGTGTTATGGATTTATCTAAAAATAAAAATTTTCCAAATGATATTCAAAGAAAAGCTAAAAATTTAATTGAAAAATGGCTTAGAATTATTTATAATATTAATATTGATTATAGTGATTTTGAAAGTTCTAATCAAAAATATATTGAATTAATTAAAAAAAATAAAGGAAGTGATGAAGATAATAGTAATAATGAAGATGATGATGATGAAGATAATAAAGATAAAGTAATGGATGATATTGAAATGAAAAATGATATTTTTAAAGAAAATGAAATTTATAATATGAGTAGAGTCCCAAAAAAAGGTTTATTTGATTTTATTAAAAAACCTATTTCTAAATTTGATAAAAGTAAAGTCGATGATAATGTTAAAAACTTTAATTTTGATTTTAAAAGATTTAGAAGAGGGAAAAATAAGTAATAATTTTATTTGTTTTTTTTATTTTATTTTTCGAAATTTTTATTTTTGTTTTTTTTTACTTTTTTTAAATATTGTTCTATAATATTATTTATTTGATATTATAGGAATAATTATAATTAATTTTTTGAATGTTTAATGTTTTTAAAAATATTAAAAAAATTTTTTAATAATTTCCAAATGAATTTTTAAAAACTATTCTTTCCAACAAAAAATAATATTGAAAAAAAATAAATTTAGGAAAATAATTCCATCAATAGAATATTTAAAACAGAAAAAAAAGATTCATTGTAAAATGAATAAAAATTAAAAATCTAAAATGAATATAAAAAGAAAAAAAATAATCAATGATAAAAAAACTAAATAATTAAAAAAATGAAGAAAAACAATTTGAACTTGATGAAAAAAAATATAATAAAAATAAACACAAAACAAAAAAATAATGTGTTAAAAAAAAAAAATAATAACAAAAGTTACAATGACATAACATTAGATTTATCAAAAGAAGATGAAATAATAAAAAAGTCTCCAGGATTATTTGATAAATCAATAATAAATGATAAATCAATAGTGAATGGAATAGAAACAATGGATTCAATATTTAAAATGAAAGAAAAAGAATTAATAAATAATTCAAATAGATTACAAACTGATTCTAATAAATCTAATAATTCTATTGGAACTGTAAGAATGTCTGGAATATTAAATAATACTAGTAGAGAAGATATTACTATTAATAATGAAATTAATTATCCTGTTAATAATGAATTAAATGATGCTGTTATTATTGAAAAAAAAAAATGTTGTTGGAATAAAATTTTATTAATTTTATTATTTATTATTATTGGGTTTTTAATTTTTTTATTTGGAGGGTGTTTAACTTATGTTTTATTGTTAAAACATCAACAAAAAAATAATAATAATAATAATAATACAAATAAGCTATTATAATTATTTTTTTTAAATCATTTTATTTTAAATTGAATTTATATCTTTTTTATTAAAAAAAAAGAAAATTCTTATTTTTATGTTAAATAAATAAATAAAATAAAATTCTTTTCCCTTAAAAAATAATAAAAATATCGAAAATTTAAATAAAAACAAAGAAAATAAAAAAAATGATTTTTTTTTATTATTCTTTTGAAATATCCATTTTGAAATCATATAAAGAAGAATTAGTATAAGGATAAACAATGGTAACTCCAATTTCTCCTTTAGGAACATTTTTAATAATTTCTTCTTCCTTTTCATCTCCATCTTCACAATAAAAATCAGCAGAATTTTTTCCAATTCTTTTTAAATTACAAGTTAAAACTAAATTACTTTTTCCATTACTATTATCTAAAATAGCAGCTTTTAAAGGACAATTTCCTACATCACTTGAATATAAAATTCCACCGTTAATATTTTTTTTAATTTTTAAATTATTTTCAGCATAACCACATAAACCAACATCTAAAACAGATTTAAGTTCAACATCACCTTTATCAATATCAATTTTAGAAGATGAATAAATTGAAACATTATAACCATGTTTTATTCCGAAGAATCTATAATTAATATCAGTAATTAAATAATATATTCCTTTATCTAAAGTTTTTCTTAAACAATTATTATATGTTCCTTTACCTGAAATATCAATAAAATTACCTTCTTCATCTGTTAACATCATATATCCATAAACTGGTTTTTTAATAAAATCTCCATTTTTTAATTTTATTCTTGGATTTTTTTGATGAAGTTGAATGAAAGAATCAGTATCATCTTCATTAACAATTAATTTATGAACTGTAGGTCCATTTAAACAATCTTTTTTAGGAATTTTAACTTGTGAATTAACATAATCAGGATAAATATGAGTAATATAAGCCATACAGAAATATTTACAAAAATCATCAAGTGACATCCAAAAAGTCCCAGTTGGTAATTTATTTAATTCATCATCATCTGGAACATTACATAAAGACTTTAATTCATCAGTCCAAAGTGAACTTGAATTACACCAATCACCACACCATTCATCTCCATTTCCCCATAAATTTCTTAAGTGGATTAATTTAATTTTGTTATATTTAACTTCTATTTCTTTAACTTCTATAATTTCATATGCTCTAAAAGGAACTAAACCATATTCTTCAATTTTATCTTCTCCTGAAGTTTCAGCACTTAATAAATAACCATTTAATTGACCATCATTTAAAGCTTTATAAATATCATTTTTAACTTGTGGTGATATAAATAAATTTTCTGTATAAGCATCAGTTAAAACATCAAATGCATCTAAAGGAGATGCATCAAGTGACTGAGCATAATTTCCATTTATTTTTGCCCATGCTTTTTCTAATAATATTATCCATATATCATTTTTATTTGATGATGAAAATACAAAACGATGTTGTCCTTCAGAATCAAAAAAAAATGGGAAAAAATCATCTACAAATATTAATTTCCATATTCCATTTATTCTAAGGTAAATTCCATATATATGTTCTTTTGTTTTTTCTTTAAATAAAAATAATTTTTTTATTAATTCTGGATATTTACATAATGTTGATATTGCTGTAATAAAAGAACAATTTTCAAAATCACCTTGAATTATATTTTCTGGGTTTATTTCATTAAAATAAACTTGATGATTGTCAGAATCTAAAATATTATTTACTGGTGCCCAATTATATTGTTCCCATCCTCTTAAATCTTCATTATGAACTCCATGAGGTAAATTCCATGATCCATTTTCTCTTAAAGAACATAAATTTTCTTTTTTTGGTTTAAATATTTTATCTTCAAAAATTGGAGTATTTAATTTTTGATTTCTATATATTTTTGTCCCTTTTGGTATTTTTATATTTTGAAATGATATTTCTTTTGCTTTTGGCATTTTTTTTTCTTGATTCTTTTCTTCTTCAATTATTACTTTTTCTATTTTTAATGAATCTTTTTCTATTAATTCTTCTCTTTCTGTTTTACTTTCATTTATTAATGATTTAAATTGTTTTGAATTTTGAGTTTTTAATTTATCTATATTTGATTGTCTTATTGCTCTTATTATTGCTGTTTTATCTTTTGTTAATTCTTTTATATATTCATTTATTAATTTTTGATTTGTTTTATTTCTTTCTTTTTTTTTCATTTCATTTAATTTTTCCAATTTCATTGAAATTAATGGAAAATCATTCACATCAAGTTCTTTAGCTTTTTCTGTGAAAATTGCATTTGCTGCATTTATTGCATTATTTCTTTTTTCTTTTTCATAATCTCTTAAATTTCTTTTTTCTTCTTCAGTGAATTTTTTTTTATTTTTTAAATCTTCTAGTTGTTGTTTTAATTCATCTTCTTCATTTTGTCTTCTAATAGATTCCATATGAGCTTTTGATAACATATCAATAATAGGTTTATTTACTTTTAAAATTTTATATATTCTTAATTGTTCTTCTGTCGGAATTTCTTTTTTTTTTTCTTTATTTTTTAAAAGGTTCATTGATTTAATAACAGCACCAATTGTTTGTAAAATAAATATTCCTTGATTTGATGATAATTTATAAGATAAAAATTTCCAATTTTTTTGAGCATTTTTTTCACTTTTTTTATCTTTCTTATCAGCTTCATTTCTATAAATATCCATATCAAATTCAATATCAAAATCTTCATTTTTAGTAATAATTCTATCAAATAAACCACTATTAATATTATCATAATAATCTTGCATATCATTTCTATTATTGAAGTGACTTCCTTTTTTTCTAATAACATCAGGTTCAGGATAATTCATTTCAGGATTAGTATAACTTTTTTTTTTTTTAATAGGTTCTTCATTTTGAATAGAATCTTCAACAGAAGCTTGAATTTCTTTAGTTAAATTATCATAATTTTGAGGATTATTAATAAACATATTTAAATTTGTTCCTTTTATAGAATCACCAACTTTAAATTCACCATCAGGATCTTCAGGCTTTTCTTTTAATCTTCCAGTATCAATTAATATATCTTTTTGATTTTGTAAACTTTCTCTTAATTCTTTATATTTAGCATATAAAGAAGCTTCTTCCATTAATTTATCATTATCAACTTCAATATCTTTTTTACTTTCTGCATAATCTCCAATTTCTTCATTAACATCTTTTTCACTGATAATTTCATTTATATCAGTTCCTTTAATTTTATCTTCTAAACTTTTATCGAAAAAATAATCATCAGGAATTATAGGATTTCTAATATTATTATCTAATTCATCAGGATCATCAATATTTTGTAGAGATTCTTCTTCATAAATAAAATCATCAGCATGATCAACTTCATTTTGAATTTCATTCATTTTTTTATCAATATATGGATTTTTTCTAACAACATCAACATAACCAGGTAAAATAGAAGTTAATTCTCCATTTTTTACTTCACATTTAAAAGTTTTAACATGTCTACCAATACTACCATAAAAAAAAGGAGTACCTTCAGGTTTACCATAAAATGATGTTTTACCAGAACGACATTTAAAACCAATAAAAGTAATTTTATCAGTATAAGTTCCAAAAAC
>JAEEGI010009651.1_pt1 | contig 21101 bp, 19 predicted proteins | sample 8958751 | NCBI WGS metagenome assembly JAEEGI01 (sample SAMN16246545, study PRJNA631951) | gut metagenome | biome: gut microbiome; feature: rumen; material: KS-attached | host: Bos | place: Iran: Karaj | collected 2018-10 | reverse complement strand
ACTTTCAGATAAGTTCTTTTACTTAGTCTGGTTTTATCTGGGATACTTTTATCCTTGGAGCCAATTCTCTTCCTTGTTTTCTTGGCTCTGGCATAGCTTCGAGCATTACTCACATGATTTCTTTGTATCATTGGATAGCTCTAGTGATAGTTTCATGAACGATTTCCATAGTCAATCATTTCAATTTTGTATCCAATTGAATAGCCGTAACTCAATCTACTGTACCAGCTACTTTGAAATCCATATCTCATGTGAAGTCCTCTACTCATTGAAGATCATTTAGGACTAAGTGCTTTGTGATATTGTCTCTGTCTGTATTGTAAGTCATAAGTCACATGGCGATACCAGCAACTGGTTTTTTGATAGGTACTCATGCATCCATCAATGCCAAACATGATGAACAAACAGATCCCATTGATGTAGATCATCCAGAACTAAGACATTCTGATACAGATCTAACAGAATATGGGAATTCTAATGAAGTAGGCATCACAGGAACCAAAGCCTTTTCAGCTAATTTTCCGTGTCATATTTCTCTCCTATTTTGTCATTTTGTTCATTTAGCTTCTCACGTACTAAATGGAGGGAAATTATAATGATGGAAGTATTTTTGTGATACATTATCATTTTCCATATCATCGTATACTAGGTAATCTGTAGGTCAACCTAATGTAACTGTATTTTCTACTTGTGTATCTCATCTTCGGAATAATCCACAACCATGTACTCTTGGTAAATTATCTACTTCACAGTACAAAGGTCTAATATCCAATGGAGTCCTTCCATCAATTCTGATTCCTGTCTCCAATGTCCTTTCTCTGATGAAATGTTTTACGTAGTCAAAGAATGCCATTTTTACCCTATTTTCTGTATATTCTTCGTTTTCTGGATCATCAATATACTCTCTCAACTTTTCTACACATTCTCTCTCATAATCTGCAAACATTGTGTTGAAAGGTACTTTTGTGTGTCATGTCATTGCATCCAATCTATCTGGTGTGATAATTTTTGCAATTTCATCTTCGATGATTTGAGATGGTTTGTTGTAATAAACTTCTGGTGTAGGTATTTCCAATTTTTTCAAGAATTCTAATTGGATATCACAAGATTTATCAATTTCTTTTTGTGCTAAAACAAATGCTTCTTTTAACAAATCTTCTGGAATTTCTTTTGATCCACATTCAATCATATTGATACTTCATCTCTTTCATGCCACTAATAAATTCAAAATTCATTCTTCAATTTGTTGTTTTGTAGGATTTACTATAAATTCTCCATCTTTGTATCCCAATTGTACTGCTCATACTGGTCCATCAAATGGAATTCAAGCAGCCATGATTGCTACTGAAGAACCAATAATTGTCATCACGTCTAACTCGATTTCGTGATCCAATGCCATTGGTGTAAGTGAGATTACTACATCATTTACTAATCATTTTGGAAACATTGGTCTCAATGCTCTATCAGCCATCCTACAGTACAATATAGCACTTTCAGAAGGTTTTCATTCTCTCCTCCTATAAACTGCTCATGCTATCCTACCTGCTGCAGAATAACTTTCTCTAAAGTCGATAAGAAGAGGTAAAAAATCTGAATCTAAATTTGGATCCTTTGACATACATACAGTATTGAGGATTACATTGTCTCCATACTGAAATCTCACTGAACTATCAGCTTGTGGTGCTAATTTTCAAGTTTCGAATGAAATTTTTCTACCAGCCCACTCAGACGAAAATTCTATCGTCTTCACTTCTCTTTTGTAAACTGTCATTTCAAAAAAGTACAAAATATAAAATTTTGGAAATTTGTGGTAGAAAACTAGAAACTTAAAATAATCAATAATCACATCCCATGTCATTTCGAACCCGTAGGGTGAGAAATCCATATAAGTATATTGTGGATTTCTCGTTATCACTCGAAATGACAATGTAAACACAAATCTATTAATTATTTTAAGTACCTAAATTCCCTACAAACAAAAATCCAATGTACATTATATGAATATAAAAACAAAAAGCAAAAAGAAATTACAAAAAGAGAGGGACACGCCCTCTCTTGGTACTAAAATTCTTCCTTCAGAAATTCTAAATCAACGTCTTGTGGCTCTTCTCCCCAATAATTGATTAAGATTTCTTCATCTGCCACCAGTTCAAATGGGGACAGATTATCGCCCTCTATTTCTCGCTGAGTTCGAAACTCTTCGAATATCTCAGCGCTGGTACCCTTCCACCCAATACTAGGTGTCAACTGAAAATTTTCATCCAGGATGCTTTTCCGCTGCAGAAAACTTGCAAGAGAAACGTCTTTTTTGTTTGGTGCAAAACAGAATCGAGCGACAAACCCATCGGAGTCCTCTTGGAGTATGGTCACCTCTGAGGTCAAGAACGGAAATATCTTACCCATATAGGCAATAGCTTTCTCGTTCGTTTTTCCGGCAATCTTTCCAGATGGAGCGATACGCCCTGCTTTTATAAGAGCGCTCACTAAACTTTCAAAGAGCACAGAACTGTCTCTGTCTGGATCGGGGATTAAGTTTCGTTTTAGGCTTTCTTTAAGCCATTGGAAAGCATCAAGATTGACGCTTTCGGGAGAGCTTTTTAGGTTGTTTTTTGTTGCCATAGTTTTTTGTATTTAGGGTTTTGTTCTCTGTAATTATAAAAAAATATCAAAAAATGTCAACATGTATTTTAGTATATGTTTTTGGACTTTTATTTAAAATATGATTATTTTACAACCGTCCTTTTCTCCTAAATACAAATAGCATTCATCATCAGATGAAAAACATTATTCATAGTAATACGAGGAATGTATGATGAAATAGTTGTCATGGTAAATCTACGTTCATACCATATAATCAAGTCAAAAATGTCATAATTCAGATAATTACAGTCACAATCGTTAGGACAGAAACCATGTCATTTGTTTTTACAGTCATTACAGTATTGTAAGAATCAAACAATGTATCTGTACTTTCAGTCACAATAGCTATATTACTCATGATTTTGTCATGTTTAAACTCCAAGTCTTCAAAGTACACATCCAAATCTCCATGATACATTTTCTCTGAAAGTTTTCATAACTCTACAAGTAATTCTTGTTGAGGCAACATTATATGTTTTAAGTTTATTGCGTTACGTTTTTTTATCATCAGAGATCTAATCAAATTTTGATCCATTCTTGATGAAGAGAATACATTATTTTCTAGCACAGTTAAATCTTTTTTAAATTTAGTTAAGGCTCACAAAACCTTGTCGTACATCACATCAATCATCATATATAGGACATAATATGGAGACATTTTAAAATCCTCTTTTCCATTTTCCAATGCTTCCATATAATCTTTTCTAATTTCATCTATGTGATTTGTGTCGTAAGTCGTCAAAGAAATGATGAAATTTTTTCATAAAATAATATTAAATTCGTTGCTATAATATGCTTTTGTTCATTGGTTAAACTTTGGAAAATGTAATACCAAAAATATTGAGTCATCATAGACATCGACTTTGTCCTGTGTATTTACTTCAGAGATATCCTCTTCTATAATTTCATGTAAATCATATCTCTCTACCAACTCATTTATGTCTTTGTCAGATGGATTTGAGCAGTGAAACCAGGTCACATCTCACATTTTTAGTATTCTCTCCATGTTTTTGTTATTTTAAAAATTAATAATTTTCGTCTTTATCTATGTAATCTTTCACAACTTCTCACAATGCTTCAACCAATATATCAAACTTTTTTCACTCTACCTCTGGATTTTCTTCTACTACAGGAACCACAAAGCGATTCTTTAATTGCATTATTTTATCTACTTGTTTTTTTGGATTTGAAATATCTTCAAATGGGTATTCTATCCCATGATCCAATGTAATCGTGATATCTCATTTCATAAACATTTTATCTCGTACTCACTTTTGATTGAAAGATATAGTCTCAATAGTATTTCGATCAAAATGGTCTGTCTTGTATTCCAAAAGTCATTCTCGCAAATATAATGTGATTCAAGTGTCTGTCATAACCAAGCAATCTAAATATATATCGCAGAAATCAATACAAAATTTCACAAATAAGATTAATCAAAGTCCGGCAAACACTCGATCCAAATATGGCCATTTGATATATCTATCAAGCAACAAGAATATCAAAAGTAATACTGCTAAATAGCAGAAATATTTAAATAATATTTTAAAAAAAACACTTCCATTGTGTCCGACAACATGATGAATTTCAGAAGTGTTTATATGTTTTTTGATAATAGCTTTTCTGATCATACCTTACTTTTTGTGATAAAAGTACTACAGAAAAAATAATATCTATTTTTTCATAGCGTCAATTTTGCTTTGTTTTTCCAAGAATTTTTCCATTCTTCATTTAACAACTTTCTTTACTACTCTGTCTTTGTTGAATACAGGATGACATTGATAACAAGTTTCAACTTTGATTGGTCCAGGAACTGTAGCGTTTACTGTGAATTCAGCTCCGCATACACATTGAACTTTTACATCTTTGTAGTATTGAGTATGTATGTTCTTTTTCATTACAAACTTCAATAAAAAACTAAAATATAATATAAACTAGGTGTCAATTTTTTGCATACTAAAAATATGCACGAATGATAAAATACATTTTTTCTTTTTATTTTCAAGTTTTTTTTAGATTTTATTTTTCAAAAAAATCTTTAATTTTTGTCTTGAAATTATTTTCTAAATCGATATATTGGAAAGTGTCCATTGCTTTATGGGCGTTTTTGGTAAACAATTAATATATACATTGGGAAATCGTCTAACGGTAGGACAGCGGACTTTGACTCCGTCAGTCCAGGTTCGAATCCTGGTTTCCCAAGTTTAATGCGGGGTAGAGAAACGGTATCTCGTCGGGCTCATAACCCGAAGATAGGTGGTCCAACTCCATCCCCCGCAACCAAGTATTACGCGAAGATTCGACTCTAATCAGGAGTAGTTCACTTGGTAGAACGTCTGACTCTGAATCAGAAGGTACTAGGTTCGAATCCTAGCTCCTGAATATACATGCCGAGATGGTGGAATTGGTAGACACGCCTGGCTTAGAACCAGGTGCCGTGAGGTGTGCAGGTTCGAGTCCTGTTCTCGGTAAGTTACTAAATTTGGTTCAAAAAAGGTGCAAAAAAGTCTTGAAATATGTTTTTGAATCAGTATATATCCCTTTGTTACACATTCCGGGATAGCTCAGTCGGTAGAGCAAATGACTGTTAATCATTGGGTCGTGGGTTCGAGCCCCTCTCCCGGAGAGTTTAATAAATTCCTTTTAATATTTGTTTTGAATTCGAATGCCAATTACACAATCAGCAAAGAAAGCAGTAAGAAGATCTTTGAAATTACGTCAGAGAAATTTTGACTTTAAATTGAGAATGAAGATGGCAATCAAAAAATTCAGAAAAGCAGTAGAAAAAGGAGAAAAAGTAACACCAGAACAAGTTAGCACTATTTACAAGTACATCGATAAGTGTACAAAAGTAGGGATCTTGAAAAAGAAGAATTGAGGAAGGAAAAAGCATAATATTGCAGTTACTTATGACAAAGCAACGAAAGCAAAATAATCTTCCCCAAGGTTATTTGCCAGCATGGCTCAATCGGTAGAGCAACCGCCTTGTAAGCGGTAGGTTATCAGTTCAAGTCTGATTGCTGGCTCCACTTAAAAAATTATTAATATGGCTATGGGGCGGTAGTTCAGCCGGCTAGAACGCCTGCCTGTCACGCAGGAGGTCATGGGTTCGAGTCCCATTCGTCCCGCCATTTAATAAAGTTCACGGTTTAAAGTCCGAAAAGACATGGTCTCATCGTCTAACGGTTAGGACAGCGGACTTTCAATCCGCCAATCGGGGTTCGATTCCCCGTGGGACTAAATTTGGGTGATTAGCTCAGTTGGCTAGAGCATCTGCCTTACAAGCAGGGGGTCATAGGTTCGAGTCCTATATCACCCACCATTTAAATAATTTCACGAACCATGTGAAATTTTTTTTAACTTAAAATTAAGATTGACATTTTACTCCTTTTATATATGATTACATTGAATAAATAATTAAATAAACAAAGTACTAACTCTAAAAAACACAAAAAAATGTCACCAGAAAGATTTGATGCCCTACTCAATAATTTAAAAGAGCTTGGGCCTAATTCTGATGTTGCAATCTTTGCATACTCAGACGAAAACGAAAACATGATTATTCAGTTTCCAAACGAAAAGGGAGATTCTGACACTCAGATAGCCTCGAAACTTGCTAAGATCTTTTATACTGTCTTAAGTACAGCTGAGAAGAAAAATCAAAGGACGTACACAATTGTTCGCGATGCTATGGCTTCTGCAGTTCTTCCTCACGTGAATGGGATGAACGATAGTGAGCTCACTGCTCGCGCCTTGCTGCGGCTTTAAGCTTTTAGCTACATCACTAGGATTCCGCCATCATTATATGGCTGAATCCTTTTTTAGTTTGCTTTTCAAAATATCTTCTGTATACCATACGTATATTTATATGTAGATAGAAATATTATGGACAAAACAAATGTAATGAGAATCCTACAGCAGAAAAAGATTGAATTTAAAGAATATTTTTACTGAGATACAAATGCTACAAATTGAGTAGAGATTGCCAGAATTTTGAATGAAGATGAAAATATAGTTTTCAAGACCTTGGTGACAATATGAAAATCGTGACAGCACTATGTATTTATGGTTCCCGTAGCACAAGAATTAGATTTGAAAAAATGTGCCACAGTTGTGAATGAAAAATATATCGAAATGATTCCACAAAAAGAATTACTACCTTTGACTTGATATATACATGGAGGCTGTTCTCCAATTGGTATGAAAAAAGTATTTCCAACTACTATCCCCTCCTCTGCCGAAAATTTGGAATCAATAATTTTTAGTGGTTGAAAAGTAGGATACCAAGTAGAATTACATGTAAATGATTTGCCCAAAATAATTAATTTTCAATTTGCAGATGTAATAAAATAAAGTTAATTAGCTTTAAATTTACTGATAAAAAAGTGCAATAAAATTTGCATTATTTTTTGGTTGTGAGTATAATTATAGTGCTTTTATATTATAAAAAATAAAACAAAAATGACTATTGAAAAATTAAGTAATGATGTACAACAAATCAAAGATGATTTAAATAAATTGAGAGAATCTGTGTCTTCAGAAGAAGAAAAAGAAAAGATGATGAAAGAAATTTTGGATAAAGCCAATGCAACAAAGAGAGAATTGGAAAAAGAAATAGAGACTTTTAATGATGAAAAGAAAGAAAAAGCACAAGCTCTTTTGGATAGTTTAAATGAAATTATCAATTTTGAACTTTCATTAACGATGCCTCAAGGACAAAATAATGAAGAATGATGAGAGTGAGAGCAACAAGTAGAATGAGACCAGCAAAACTGAGAAAGCGAAGAAAATTGAAGAGAAAAGAAATGGTTGTGAAGACAACGAGAATGACTAACTAGTAAACAAGAATGGAAAGATCATACATGAAAAAATATTTTACGTGCATTGTGATGAGTATGAATACTATGATGAACGGCTTGGTTAGCAAAAAAGCTATTCACACCAAAAGATTATGAATCAGAAATACCATGATACTCTGAAATGTCTAGAAAAGAAAAGAGACTAGCCAGAAAAGAATTGAGGAGACAAAAGAGAGAAGAAAGGAGAGAAGAGAGAGCTGAAAGAAGGGCCGAGAGAAAAGAATCAAGAAGTCAAAAATCATTTTGGGAAAGACCATTTGGAAAAGTTTTTAAATGGACAATAATATGAACTGGTGTATATTACGTATCACACGGGTTAACAACATGAAAATGGAATCCAAAAGACACATTTGATTGGAAAAAGGATAATTCTGAAAATCCTGATGAAAATAACAATACTCCTGAGAACGAGACGCCTAGTAATAATACTCCAAATGGTGAAATACCTAATAACAACACTCCTGAAGAAAATGAAGAACCAACACCAAATCCAGATAATAATTCATGAGAAGAAAATGCAGAAGTTTTTGAGGCAACAAATGCAAATACCATTTCAAATGTAGCGATTCAAACACTTAATCAAGCAAAAAGTTTTGATAAACAAACCAATGACAAAGTAAAAGCTACTTTGAATACTTATTTACAAGAACATCCTATGCTAAAAAAATCTGCAAATGGACATATGGTATTTGAAATTTGAGACAAAAGAAAATTTAATAATACTCTTAAACAAGTATGGAATGATGTATTATCATGACTAAATATGATAGAGAGATGATTAGCCAAAGCATTATTTGGTTGAAAGCTTGATAATATTGATAGTACAATGAGAGGATTAAATGCTAAAGATTATGAATATGTGGTATTTAAATATCTTTGATGAATAGTAAAAGAAACAGTAAAAGCTGAAAATTGAAGTATGACTGTGCAAGAATTTTACAATAGTATCAAAAAATATTATCCAAGCAACAATGCTAGCACTATTGAAAATCATCTAGCACAAAGTGGACAAGCTAATAAAGATATAAAAGATATGGATATAGAAAAAATAGTGAAAGCTTAATCTTAGCTCAATAATTTAGTTACAATATCTCAAACAGCCTTTGGATTTGCTTTTCAGGCTGTTTTTTTCATTACTTGTCATACAAAGAAACCTAATGTCGTAGTTTTTCATCATTTGTACTGCTCTACTATGGCTGGATTTTCGTTGATAACGGATTGAACTATGTTTTCTAACTCGCTATCGTCCATTCCTTGTGTACTAAATCACTTTTCATCAATTATTTCTTGTGCTTTTTTTCATGTAATGAGCATCTCATCCATTACTACTTTCAATTGATTATCCATGATTTTTCATTCAATAGCGACCTTGATAAACTCTATCAATTTTTCTTTATCAAATTTCAATTCATTGATTCAAACGAAATTTTCTTTCATGTAAGCTGCTATTGGTCAAACGATTCGTTTTGCTGTGATTTTTGGATCTAATCATAAATCAACAAGATTCATGAAATAATCTAAAACTTCCTGATCATTGATTAGTCAGTTGATATATTCTTTATTGAATCAATATTCTTGTTTGAATTTTTTGATTATTTGGTGTGGAATAATTAATTCTTGCCTATCTAACCAATTCATTTGTTCATCTGTTAGAACTAATTCTGGCATATCTGGCTCTGGGAAATATCTGTAATCCAAAGCATCTTCTTTTGATCTCATCAATTTACTAAATCATTCAGCATCGTTCCACATCCTTGTCTGTTGCTCGTTTTCTTTTCATTCATCCAAAAGTTTGCTTTGTCTCTCATATTCATAAGCGATTCATCTCCTAATCATACCAAATGAGTTTACTCACTTTAATTCTGTTCTCTTTCAATATGGTGAATTTTCATCTTTTCTGAGCGATATATTTACGTCTACTCTCATTTGTCATTTATCCATATCTGCATCAGAGATGTGGTTATATCTAGCAATTCTCTGCAATTCTTTTAGAAATTCTATAACTTCTTCTTCATCATGAAAATCTGGACCTGTTACTATTTCCAGTAGTGGTGTACCAGCACGATTAAAGTCTACTAGTGCTGCTCAACCATTGTGAATCATTTTTGCAGTATCGCATTCCATATGAGCATTTTCAATTCTTACTGTTCTCTCTTCCTCATAATTATTTACAAAAAAATTAACTTTTCAATCTACATTTGTAGGCTCGTATTGCTGAGTAATCTGGTATCACATAGGCAAATCTGTATAGAAATATGATTTCCTATCAAAATGTGATCTACGATTTATATGACAATTCAATGCTTTTCAGAGTTTCAAAGACAATTCCAAAACCTCCTTACTCAAAGTAGGTAAGGCTCCAGGTTGTCCAGTACAAACCGGACAAATATTTGTATTTGGTATCAATGTATCAAAATTCTGCTCATTTTTACATTGGCAAAAAATCTTGTTTGGACTTGCTAATTTTATATGAATTTCCAATCAGATTGTTTTCAAGTACATTTTCTGAGAATAGCAATAAAAAATTGATATTTGGAATATCTTTTTATTAGAATATTGAACTTAATGAGAAAAACAAGGTTTTCTTGTGAAATATTTTTTATTTTTCATCCTTACTTTTGTGTGGCTCTGCTCCTAATTCTCAAAGTTTTCAATCGTCTATCAAAAGTATTACTATTCATAAAATGACACAAATCAAATTGCTAAAAAATGGTTTATTTGGAAAAACATACATATCAAGTAGATTCCACAATCATCTCCAAATCATTACAATGGAAATACATACCAAAAAAATATTTCGATTTGAATTATGATCCTTTCTAAAATTTCTGATTCTCTTTATTACTTGATTTGTTTTCTTTCACATTTTATTTTTTTGATATAAATATTATAGCAACAACAGTACGAAGAATTTATTTTTTTGTATTTTCTTTAACTTCTCACTCTCATTCCAATTCTCACAATTTTCCATCATCTAATAAGAGAATAATTAATCATACTGCTATACAAATCATGTTACCAATAAATGGTTTATTTGGGAAAAAATATTCATCTAACAAATTTGCTATTCCGCACCAAACCATGACTACAGCTGCAAATATCAAAAACGCATTTCAATTTGATTTACGATCTTTTCTAAATTTTTTTATTTTTTTTGATATCGTGTGTATAAATTTTGGCATTTTATTTTTTTGGTATAAATATTGTAACTATCTAGGCATTATTTTGCACTTCTCATAAGCATAAGCATAACATATCATCTTAATTCCTGTAACGTAGGATTTGTATTTGTGATTATTCATTCTTTTTCTAGCTTTGTAAGATGTGTAGAATAGTATTTATCTGATCCATCTACTAACTCAAATAACATCCTAGATAAAGCCGTACCGAATTCTGCTCTAATTACCAAATCATTTGGTCTAAAATTACTTATTCATACTCACATTATTCAAAGCTGGCATGCTAAAGTTACTCAGTCGTTATAATCTCTATCCATCTTTTGAGTAACATCTCAAAATTCACATTTTTTACTTGTGTCTGGTTTTTTTCACAAAACGTTAATTGCATATTGGCTAAGCATTTTAGCCATTGCTATTCTATTTAATTTTCAATCCATATCAGCTTCTACAATATTTGATTTTGTAGTAACTCAATAATAATGTGCGTACTGATATGCTTGATTCATTTCATCACTATAGTGTGGATTAAATCTTAATGTATCGTATACTAATTCACTTGCTGATTGATGTGTGCTTTTTGATACTGAACATTTACCATCGTAATAGCTATCAGAAAAGTCTCCTCCAGGACAATTATCTTTTCTTAGTCTTGGCCGAGTTATTCATGTATTATAACTACCTGATTGACCTGTAAGTACTAGATCATAATCATTTGTTTGACCTGTAATATATGCTGCACCAGAACCACTTGATTGGTTCGCAAATATTAAATCATATCTACAATTTTCTGAAACAAATGTAATAGAATTTTTACTTGGGCATCACTCTCATCTATTTGAATCATCGATTGAAGTTATATCATATTCATGTCCATTATATACAGCTTTAAAACCAAGACCTCATTCAAAAGAATTTAGTGAAAGTGGAAGGACAAATACATTTTCTGATCAATATTTACCTGATATCGTGATATCATAACTAGATATTTCGTAGTTTGATCAGTCATAAACTTTTATTGTTCACTCAGTCAAATTTGTATTTCAATAAATTGTCATCGGAAATGCTGGGAAAGATTCCGAAGCAAATGTAAGTCAGATTAAAGTAAACATTAATCATAAGAATAAAAACCTTTTCATAGTAATATATTTATATTATAAATGTTTTTAAGGATTGTTTTGACACATAGCTAAACAAGCTTCTGAGTCATCAGCCACAACACATTCTAACAATTCTTCTGTTGTACATCATCAATTGTTTGGTGTGTTACATGTTGCTATACAAGCTTCTGAGTCATTAGATTGTGCACAAATCAGTAATTCGTCTAATGTACATCATTCATTATTTGATCAGTTACACAATGTAGCTACACAAGCACCTGGATTATTATGTTGCCCACAAACTAACAATTCTTCATTTGTACATAATTCGTAGTTCGGCTCATTACACATAGCTATACAAGTATCTGGATCATCAGATAGGGCGCATTCTAACAATTCTTCAGGTGTACATAATTGTCCAGATGTATAGTTTTCGTCTGCTCTCATCAACATTACAAACAAATATCATTTTATGACATTTAGATCAGGGTTATTTTGACTAATAATTCATTGTCCTTTTAACCAATTAAGATGTCATTCATAATAAGGACTTGTATTATTTAACTCATTCAAAGCATCAGGATCATTATGGTTGAGTGCTCTTGACAACCAAGTTCCGAAATCTGCAAATGTTCAGGCTGCAAATGGTTGGAAATCTCATGTTTCTAATGTCATTCTTAATTGACATAATTTTGTGTATGCATTGTCATATAATGCATTCAACTGTGTTGATACATCATTGGGCAATCCGCAATATATTGTTTCGTTTGGTTCAAGTCAAAGCACATTTATAGCGTAGTTTACCATAATTTTAGCCAACGCAATTTTTGATACATTACCATATATATTTGCATTATTAATAGTAGTTGCCGTAGTTAATCAATTATCGTATGCATAAGCATATCACTCTACCAATTCTGTAGGATATTGATTAATATGACTACTACTAGAACAACTATAAACACATGAATCATAGTCTTCAGACATTAGACAAGCGTACATATCCTCAATTGGACATCATTCAATATTATCTGATCATCAATCAACATTAGTTAATCTTCAGTGGAATATATAATTTCCTCAATTAAATTGTGTACATCGTCATCTATAGTAATGGCAATTCTGTGTTATATAATTGATACCATCTTTTAGTATACTATTGACAATAATTTTAGGTACAAATGATCAATCATCAGGCAGCAATCAATTTTCAAATCTTCATACAAATGATATTTTAGTACCTGTATTTTCGGCTAATGGTACCAAAATTTTTATCATATTAGTATCATACAATCTACTATTAACCAAATCTCAATTAATATATGTATCAACATACATAAATGGAACATAACCATTACTTCTATCAGTATCAAACAATACGCTTACTGATTCTCAAGGTTCATTACCATATATTTGTATTGATCATAATGAGAAATTCTGTGTTCATGTTGTTGTAACATTAACCTCAATACCATTATTTCAGTTAACAATAGATAGACTTGGTAAATTATCATGAGAAACTTCTATCACTGATGATTTTATTTCTCAGTTAATAATTGATTCATTAAAATTTAGTCTATTTAAAGAATTCATTGTTATTGTCATTCCTGTTTTGAAATTTCTAGCATATTCACTATTAATTCATATTAAAACAGATATTTTATGATCTCATGCTGGTATTGTATTACATGTATTAAAGAATGGAATATATATTTTTTTATATCACCTTGCATCTGTTTGTTGTGCATATAATGATTTATCAATATGGCTTGTACATCATTCTCAAACATTTACGATAATATCATATATTATTCATCCTGCTTCATATCATGCAACATCTTCATAAGCATTTGCTCAACTTATTTCTAAGTAAAATCCTGTATTTCTAAAAGACAAATCTCTAGCAGCAGTTACTCTTCATTTTAATAAAGGAATATTGTAAGATCATGGAGTAACTCTTATAATTTCAGAATAATTATCATTATCATTTTGATAAAGTCTACCATTGTTTAGGTATCTACTATTTGATCATCAGTAAATTCTATCTGAACTTAAAAACACTCAATATGCTTCTCAAATTTCTGGATATTCAATCGACCCATTCTTTGATATATAATTAGTAGTTATAATATTGAGTAAATTTGTTATTGTGTTTTTTGTAAAATCTAGATGTAAACCTGGATGTATATTATAGAAAGGATCTTCTGTTGTTGTTATTCATAACAAGTTTCGTCATCTACTAACGTTTTTTGAAAGCATATCTTCACTTGGTGTTGTATCTCTGTATGTTAAATACATTGTTACGGGTGTATTATTTGAATTCTTTGCCAAGAATCCTTCTAATGGTGTAATCGTACTTGTACTTGGCATTACTGATATCCATTGTCCACTTTCCAATTTTGAAAAACTTATACCATTTCATTCGTTTGAAAATGAAATATCAGATAGTAATGCAGGAGTAGAAAACACATTCCATCATGGATTTAGTGTTATTGACATTCAAGTTGCCAATCATAAGTTTTCTGTATTTGTTAGATGAGCTGTATAATTTATTTCTTGAGATCAATCTGATGGTCTTAGTTTTATAATATGATCTCAATTATATCTCTTTTCAAAAGTAAATGATCTCTGTTCACTATTTACAGTTCCTAGCCCTACAAAAGTTCATCTTGTTTCATCTCGAAAGAATATATCTATGTCTACATTTGAATAAGAATTCCATGTGATAGTTATATATTGTCAGTCATAAACGTGTGATACTCAATAAATAGTGTATGTATTTGTTAATCATGAATTCTTGTGATTTTCACATTCTTCTCATTCTCAATGGAAGCTATCTTCGATTATGAAACATGGGTCTAATCAATTTATTGTAGAGTCATTTCATACACTATAGGCTAGCGATAGAAAATCGTTCGCATCTCTAGCAGAACAACTTCAGTTGTATTCTCATGTTATAGCACTGTCTACTGGTGTAGCATATATGTAATATATTCCAGAAGGATCCAGAAAACTTGTAGTTAATCACACAATAAATTTGTTTCAGCTAGTTGCAACAGAATCAAAGCACCAATATGCTACAGGATTCCTTTGAGATCTTCCTGTAGATGCAACAAAAAGGTAACTCGTAATATCGTGTGTTCAACTTCTTACAATAGGAGATTCTATATCTACATAAGAATTTGTGATATTTTTTATAGTTAAAGTATCTATGCCATTGTAACCATAAAATCATTGTCATAATCCTGTAGAATCTAAGAAATCCAAAATGCTATCAGCTTTTGACTTACTGAAAAATGTCATTCAAATCAATGCTAAAAATCAACAACACAAAGCTCAAAATAAGAATTTTTTGTGATGTCTTTTTAATTTAACAGTAATTCTTTTACTGTGATTACGAACTTTCTGGATAAGGTCTTTCATTTTACTTTTTTAAAGGTTAAAACGGTAATTAATACTATATAAATCATTAAACTATACATTTTTATATTGTTTATATAATTAACTTGATATTCTTAATTATAATTGAAAAAAAATATTTGTCAAATTTTTGACCACTTTTTTTGTAATTATAAAATTTATCCAATACTTACCTGGTAAAACAAAAAGTAATTTTTAAAAAAATCTCCCTAAAAAGGGAGATAATTCAAAAATTTATTTTAAATTTTAATAGTCCAACACATAATTCAATGGACCATCATTGATTGCTGAAACTATCATATCTGCTCCAAACTCCCCTGTCTGAAGTTTCCGACCATTGTTTTTGGCTTCTTGGATGAAATAATTGTATATTTTTTCAGCTTCTTTGTATGGTGCTGAGTGTACAAAATCTAATTTAGTTCATTTCATACTCCTACCGTACAAAGTGAAATTTGAGACAAGCAAAACTTCTCAATCAATATCTTGGAGTGATGTATTGATATTTCAATCCGGTCATGTCAGGCATTTCAAAAGTGGAATTTTTTTCATTATCCTAGAAATTTTGTCTTGGTAAGTATCCAAGTCGTCATTGTGAATTCATAGGTAGATTATTATTCCTCTACCAATCTCTCTATGGATATTGTCTGCCTCAATATCTAATTTTGCTGATTTTACTTGTTGAATCAAAAGTCTCATTGTGTTTTATTAATTAATAAATTTAATCCTCAACAAATGTTCATTTTATTAAGTAATATTTTCAATCTTTTTTTGCATAAATAAGCATCGCTCAATCTCAAAAAAACATATTATACGAACCCATTCCACAGCACCAATCATGCATTATATCATCATAATCAGTATCAAAATTTTCTCAATTTAAATTATAAAATATTTTTCAATTTTTTTTGAAAAAGTATAAGACATTGTTTTTATAATTAAATAATCAAAAAATATCTTCATAATTATTCTGTTCTCAAATATCTAATCAATTGTGTACTATATGTAAAAATATTCACTCCTGTCAGTAATTATGAGTTCTATAAAACAACCATCGGCCACTATCATTTACTATAAATGATTGGATTGTTGTGTCTGTTGGATGATCTGCTTCAAAACGATAAACTATATCATCGTTCACAAAAACTCAATATTTTGGGAATTCCATATCATCTATCAATTGAACCTTATAAATATCTCATTTATATATTTTTGGAAGAGTATATTGTCGATTAAAAGAATATCATAAAAATTCGTCTTTTCAATCAATAATACAATAAATTCAATTTTTATCTTTTAAATATGGTTCATAACATAATATTAAATGATTTCAATCAAATTGATAAGATAAAAAGCCATTTCCAGATCCTACAAAATTTCAATATTTATTCAAAGTCCATTTCATTTGCCTTCAATTAACATCAATATCTCACAAAATTGGTTCATAATCTATTGAATATTCACTACCTTTTAATTGTTCTGCTATTTCATTAAATGTTAAAATTTTATGGTTATTTATTTTTGTAAATTCAGCCTCCCAATATTCTCTTCATTCTTCTCAAAATCATCATAGTTCCTCTCGTCATCAAGTAAGTTCCTCAAATTTTAACGAAAAATTTATGCTTTCTATATCAGATTTATCAATAGTTTCCATGATTTCTATCTGTTTTGTGTGACATCAAGAAGTAAGAAAAGCTATAAAAAAGCAACTAAAAATTAATATTTTTTTCATATTTTGATGAAATGTTTTAAAAATATTTTTGGAGCAATTTCTACTCCAATCCGAGCAAAGCAAACATTACGACACATCACAAGACAAACATAGCTATCTGCAAGATAGACATTGATAATTTTGTATTGTGCTTATTGATTTCTGGGATTAGATCTGATCATGCTATGTAAATAAACATTCAGATAGCTATTGGAGTCAGGTAAAGGTGAATATTTTCTACACTCTTTCCAACTGCAAATGTCAAAAACACTCACAAAACAGCACTCAAAGCGACGATGAAATTCATAAACAATGCTTTTGTTTTTTTGAGACCTCAATGAATTAGTACTGCAAAATCTCAGATTTCTTGTGGTATTTCGTGGAATAAAACTGCTATGGAAGTAGAGATTCCAGCAGGGATACTGATTAGAAAACTTGCTCAGATAATCAATCAATCTATGAAATTATGTACAAAATCTCAAACGAGGTTCATGATAGCCAATGGATAGGTATGCTCTTTGGAATCTACATGATGACAGTGATTTCGGTGAACAATCTTTTCTACAAAAAGTCAGATAACTATTCATCACAAAATTAATCCTCAAACCAATTCTATTGAAATATTTTCTCATTCTTCTACCAATTCTGGCAATAGATGGAAAAACACATCTCAAAGTAATGCTCATGCAGAAAAAGCCACCAAATAAATTAAGACTTTTTCAAGTTTTTCATTTTTGATTTTAAATGTAATCAATCAAACCAGAGATGCTAATGATACGACAATCACAGCCAAAATTGCATAAAGCATAGTCATATTCGCTTTTCGTTATATGTAAAGATTATGTCCAAGTAATAGCGATATATTTTCTGATTTCAATAATAGTTTTAAATGATAGTTTTATTCCTCTTTAAAGAAGCCTGTGATTAATGTTATAAATATTTGCTTTTATAACAAAGACTCTTACTGAAATCAGTAAGAGTCTTCTATTATGATACTTGGTATTTCGATTACTGGCTCTGTCATCAGATCATCAGCTGAAATCTTTTTGAAAATGTTGTTAACATACGTAACCCAATCATCTCTAACCGATTTTCCCGATTTCATCGTCCATAATTCATTATCTTTCACGATAGCAATCCTAACATCCAAGACGAATGTGTTGCTCAATGGCCAATCGAATATTATGAATTCTGAGGAATCTATCGTGTAAATTGTGCTTTCTGGACAATATCTGCCGTTAGATTGGTGGATTTTGTAAAGATTCTCACTTTTTGCATATTCAGGATCTTCGATTACGATATTCCAAAAAGCATAACGATGTGCGACTTCATACCAATCACTATACTCTCCATAATTGTCTTTCAATACCTTAAGGATAGATTCCGTTGTGTACATATCTGTAGGCTTCGACGTCGTAATGGTCTTTATGATCTCACTTTTTAAATAAGACCTACATAAACCATCTTTGTTGTACAGCAAGATAGTATCCTGAGACAACACATTTCCAATTAGGGTGCTAAAAATAGCAATTAAAAGTAGTTTTTTCATAACATTATTTTTTTGATTTGTTTGACTATTTTCTGTTTTGATTTTTTATATTATAAGTATTTTTTATATAATGTCAACTTTTTTGTTTAAACAATAACGTCCGATTTCCAAATTTTCTGTATCTAAAAAAATCGGAGTGGTTGGCTCCGACTATATTTGTTTATATTTTATTCTATATCATAGAAAATAAATCAATAAGGGAATAGTTGTTCTATCCAAGATTTTTTTGTTTTCACTGCTTCTCAATTAACAACCTCATATCAATTACAATCAGCATCTACATATTCATGAGGATTTCAATCAATATCATATTCAATTCAACCTGTCCAAGTTCTACAATCTAAATTTGGGAAAGAATTTAACAAATATCTTTGACTTCATTTCCGGGCTGTTGTTTCAAAGAAGCTATATTTATTATTTTCTCATCTATACCATTGCATATAAGAAGTGGTCCAAAAACTAGGTGATGTTTTAAGCTTTTCTACATCTTCATTACTGAAAATACTGAATCAATAATGATAAAACTCCATTAAATATAAATTTCTATATTCTTCATCATCCCATAAAGTTCAGAATAAAATCATAGGTCTTTTTATTTGTATCACTTCTCAGCTATATTCTAAATCATCTTCTGTATTTCGTATTCATATACTATATCATTTCCATTCTTCTCATAAAACTGTTGCTATACCAAATTCATCATTATAATATAGTGTATTGTCTCATGTAATATCCACGAATTCTAAATTAGTTCAGTCAACAATATTTCATGTAAATGTTTCTTTTAATTGTTCAAATAAGATAGTCGCTTCTGATTTTGGGGTGGAATTGAAACATCCAGCGACTAATATGCTACAAATTAGTAGTGAAAGAAAAATTCAAAGTTTTTTCATTTTATACATCAAAAAAACTAAATGATTCAGCTGGCAATATTTGTTCAATCCAATTTTTTCAAGTTTTTTTTGGCTCTCAATTAATATATTCTATTCAATCACAGTATATGTATGTGTATGTTCAGTATACACTACTATCTGTTTCTTCTCTACATTCTAATGAAGGAAACATTGTTTTTAATTCATCATCTGAACGATTGCTTCTTCATAATAAGAAATAGTATTTATTATTTTTTCAAATTATAGCATTATCAAATTCTTCAAGCGAGCACATAAGGCATTCTGGATCCATCTGATTTTGCCTTGCTTGTTCGTATTCATCATATGTATAAACAATAATATCTGCTATTAATTCAAAAGTTGGTCTCCATGGAGATGATACCGTAAATAATATCATAGGATTCTTCACTCAGCCTCAATCATTAAAATTAGAGTTATTTACCTTGTTGTATACAATATATGACTCATAAATTTTTCCACCTCCTCGCTCTTTTCAAAACTTTACCTGAAATCAATATTCATCATTTCTATAAACTAATCAATCTAATGGAATATCGATAGTTCATTCTTCATCCAAAACTTCAGGTTCATCAATAATTTCATGCTCTTGTTGTTCATCATCTCAACCCCAAACAACATTCTTAATTTTTTCAGATGGAGCTATACTAATTGCATTTTCATACAACTCTGAAAGGTGGTTATCAATAATATCTAAATACTCATCTACAGACAATTCATTGAGGTCTTTTTTGAAAAGTTCCAAAGACACATTTCTTATTGAACGAAACTGAGTTAATGCTCGCTCATAATAATCTTGATAAGTCCATTCTGGTATATTATCCTCTTTTATAGCATCTTTCGCTAAATTTTCAGATATAATCTGTAAAGCAATATCAATCTGATCTTCAGACAAGACAGATAAAACATTTTTAGCAGTCTGAAACTCGTCATAAGCTATTGGAGAAATAAGATTTTCATCATTTTCAAGCAATATTGCCACTGACTCTTTACTGACTTCTGGAGAGAAATTTGCCTGCTTATTACATCCAGCGATTAATGTGCTACAAATTAGCAATGAAAGGAATAATCAAAGTTTTTTCATAATTTAATAAAAATTTAACTAAAAAACTTCCACTTCTCCAAATATTGAACATGGTCCAGGTGCACATCAATCTGAAAATACCATTTTATAATATTTTGTCTTATCTGGTCATTCAAAGAACCATACTAATCAATGATTATCTTCTCAATCTCCATCTACACAAGATTCTCATGCATATGGGTCAATTCATCAATATGGATTATCACTTTCTCCCAGAATACTATAAATTATTGTTCATGGATATGGTGCAGAAACCTGTGCTTGTCGATAATAATTTGGGTATTTATCAATTGTACATCAATCCTTCAAATGCTTTGTCCTAATGGCATCTTCTATATTTTCATTTTTGTCTTTTTCATATACTTGGATATATTCTACTCAATATGAGATTTTGTTTCAATTTCTAGCAAAAATTGGTTTATCAGCTTTATGATTAAAAATTGAATTATCATCCAATACATCTCACCATTCTAACATGTTCCATCCGGCTGGTGTAGAAATTCTGAGTCATAAATCTGGATAAGTTGTCGTATAAATATATCAAGTGATATATCATGGTCAATAATAATCTTTTGGATAACATGATACAGTAGTTATCGTATCTGGATCTCACGGCATTTGCTCGGGTGGATATTGGTCTAATGTATCTATACA
>JAEEGI010009647.1_pt1 | contig 21106 bp, 20 predicted proteins | sample 8958751 | NCBI WGS metagenome assembly JAEEGI01 (sample SAMN16246545, study PRJNA631951) | gut metagenome | biome: gut microbiome; feature: rumen; material: KS-attached | host: Bos | place: Iran: Karaj | collected 2018-10 | reverse complement strand
CGACAAAAGAACATACGATCGCAGCCACAAGGAAGATTTTTTTCATCGATCTCTATCCACCTATATAAAAATAAAAAAGGGGAGTCCCCGGATTACTCCAGGTCCTCCAGTTCTTCGAGTTCCTGTGCCGCTTCGGTAGAGGCCGCACCCTGGCTCATCTTGGTCTTCACAGTAGCCAAGGTGAAGCCTGCGTCTTCAAGAATACGCTTGCGGTTAGATTCAAAGCGGTCGCTCTGGATGGATTTCTGCGTGAACGCTGCATAGTCTTCGATAGACTGGTTGGCCTTGTCGAAGGACGGGCGCAGGGCTTCGCGCTTGCTTTCCACACGGGGCGTAGGAAGCTGACGAGCGAGGTCGAGGGCCTGAACCTGAACGGAGTCAAATTCATCCTGCATCGCGTCGTATGCCTGACGGGCGCTATCGCGGGCTGCGACAGTCACGACCGGCTGTTCGGTACGCTTTTCGGCCTGTTCAAGGGCCTTGGCAGCACCATTGTAGTCCTTCTTCATGAAGTGGCAGTAACCAATCACCAAGTAAGCTTCAGAAACCAGGAAGGATTCCGGGAGGTTCTTGATAATCCACTGAGCGGGCTTCATGGCTTCGTCCGGCTTGTTAACCTTCAGGAAGGACCATGCGATACCCAGCATGGCTTCGTCATACACCGGGGAACCGGCTTCGACCTGGCCATACATCTGGGCGGCAGTAGCGATATCCGGCTTTTCGCCAGAGAAGTAGATGTGGCCGAGCTTCACCTTGGCGGCATCCTGCAAATCACGTTCGGACTGGTTGGAAACCGGCTGTTCCGTAATGTCGCGGAAGCAGTTTTCGGCTTCGTCCCACTTGCCCATACGGCTGTAGGCGATACCCATGGTGTAACGGGCGTAGAAGTAGTTCGCGTTACCCGGAAGGATGGCGGCGAGCAGGTCGACAGATTCCTGGTAGAGGCCCTGTTCGAACTTGATCTGGCCGGCAACGTAGTCGGCGTCGGCCTTCACGTCGCTTTCACCGAACTTCTGGGCAATGTTCTGGTACTTGCTCATGGCTTCGGTGTACTTGCCTTCCTTATAGTCGATGTTCATCAACTGGAAGTGGTACTTGGCCTTCTGGTCGCTCTGCGGATAGCGCTTGATAGCGTCTTCGTACACGGACTTTGCAGCCTTGTGCATGCGGAGGTTTTCGAAAGACTTTGCCTTGTAGAACGCAGCCTGGTCAACGAGGTGGAATGCGGGGTACTTGGTCTGGACCTTACCGAAGGCGTAAGCAGCTTCGAGGAACTGACGGTTCAAGTACAGGCGCATAGCGGCACGGTAGTCGTTTTCAGGTTCGATCTTCAAGCGACGGTAACGTTCCTCACCGATTTTCTCTTCGCGGGTGTCACCGAAGCGAGAAGTAATCTTCACGGCCCAGATGAAACCACGGTTCTTCTTGGCGTAGAGGTCGTCATGAGACATTTCCAAATCCAACTGGAGGTAACGGAAGATGCTCACGTCCTTCACGTTCACCGTAGCACCAGCAACGAAGTAACCTTCCTTGGTGAAACGGCCACGCACGCCCAAGTGCGGGGAGAGGTAGTAGGTCAAGGTGAAGCTGGTCTCGAGGTTGAAGCCTTCGCCGCCTTCCTCGTCATCGTGCATGATGTCGATGAAGGATGCTTCGATCTTCGCTTCGAGGCTCCTGTTAAGACCGCGGTAGAACAAGGAGAAGTTCAGGTTCGCGGGAATCTTGTAGGCTTCGCTTTCGGTGAAGAGCACCACTGCCGGAGCGTCGTCGCTCGTGGCGATGGCCGGCTGCAGCACGTTCTGCAAGGCGACACCCACGAGGAGGTAGCCGAGCTTGGATGAAGCGAGCGGGTTCCAGCTGATACCGATGTCAGAACCGAAGGTCACCTGCTTCACGTCGTCGAACTGGTTGATGTAGAGCACCGAGATGTCCACACCGAGAGAGATCAACTGGAAGAGGTTGTAGGCATAGCCGAACATGAACGCGTATTCACCGTAGGACTTGCCACCGTCGATAGAAGCGCCGTTCTCGAAGAACGAGAAGCCGAGCGTGTGCTTGTAGTCCATCGGGAAGGTCAAGCTCACGTATTCCTGGCTCGCTTCGCCGCTGATGGAGCTGAAGAACGCAGCGCTGAATTCCAACTGTTCCGTTTCAGCAATGCTGGCCGGGTTCACGTACATGGCGGTGTTGCCGCCGAATTCTGCGAACCAGTCGTTCTGCTGATACTTGTGCGGAGAGTAGGTAGCGTCAGCAAACAGGGAGCTGGCCGCCACTGTAAGTCCGAGGACCGATGTCTTGATGAAACTAGTATGCATCATCACCTACTCCTTTACTTGATATCCGTGCGGATGAACTCGATACGACGGTTCTGCGCACGCCCTTCGGGGGTTTTGTTAGAGGCAACCGGCTGAGAGTCGCCCTTACCGCTTGTAACAATGCGGGATTCGTTAATACCGTTCTCGACAAGGAAGTTCTTCACTGCAGCGGCGCGGTCGGCGGAGAGCTGCTTGTTCTTTTCCTTGGAACCAACGTTGTCCGTATGACCCACAATTTCGAACGTCGCTTCCTGGAAGGTTTCCATGATGTCGACAACCTTCATGAGGGACACGTGAGAGTCCTGAGTGATGGTGGCCTTGCCGGATTCGAAGTTCACGCCTTCAAGCACGAACACCTTCTTCGGCGGCTGCGGGACTTCGTCCGGGCATCCGTCGTCGTCCTTGTAACCGTTCTGGGTTTCGGCCTGTTCGGGGCAGCGGTCAACACCCTGGCACACATGAGCAAAGTTCGCGAGCAAGCCCTTGGCTTCGACCCACGGGTCGCAGAGACCGTCGCGGTCGTTGTCGGCATCCGGGCAGCCATCGTCATCCTGGTAACCGTCGAAGTCTTCGGCTTCTTCGGGGCAGTTGTCGATGCCGGTGCAAACAGAAGCATACTTGTCGGAAACGCCTTCTTCGGAAACCCACGGATCACAGAGGCCATCGGCATCGGTATCCGGGTTGCGGGTTTCTTCGGCCTGTTCTTCTTCCTTCACAACCTCGACAGTCGTAAGACCGATGTCGAGCTTGCCCTTACCGCGCTTGAGCATCGGCGAGGTGGACTGGCAGTAGAAGTTCGGCTTCGAGAGGGAGTGGTTCATGAACTTCGGATCGAGGGAAACGTTGGTGCGGTTCACCTTGATGAAGTGGTTGAACGGGTAGTAGTTCTTGTAGATGTTGTTGTACTCCACCTTCGTCTGGCCGGCGGCCGGGTCGGCGAACACACCGTAGTAGTGGTTCTCCATGAAGATGTTGTTACGGGCGACCACGTTGGTCGGTCCCTTCAGTGCAAGGCCCGAGTAGCCGTTGCGGAGCACGACGTTGTGCTCGATGAAGGCGTCGAGGGACTTGGCACCCCAAGCGAGGATGCCGGACCAGCGGTTGCCGTACACCACGTTGTTGCGGAGATGCGGGAGCGAGATGAACGCACCGATACCCGTAGCGTGGTTATCCATCACGTAGCAGTGGTGAATATAGGGGGCAGCGTTTTCACAGAGGATGCCTTCGAGACCGTTCCTCACAGTGAAGTGCGACATTTCTGCGCCCGAAGTACCCATGACGGTCGGACCATTGCGGCCGCCATCGATGATTGTTGTCAGCGGATCTTCGCCTTTCAGGATCACGCCCATCACGAGAGTGATGTTTTCGTTGTAGGTGCCGCGCGCTACCTTGATGGTATCGCCAGCATCGGCATTACCGAGAGCGTCACCGATTTTCTGGAATTCGCCAGGCACGTTGATGATTCTTGCCATGGCGGTTCCGGAAAGAAGCAAAGCCCCGGCCGTAATTAAGACCAGTTTCTTTAGGGTCATACTGCTACGTTTCTCCAATCATAGAACACATAAAATCGTTTGTTTTTTGGTTTGCCGAATCGACAAATTCAAAACCCGAATGGGAATATACCTTCATAACGGGCTCTAGTCAAACGCTTTTTGAGAAATAACCCAAAAAAAACGCTTAAAAAAAGCAAAAAGTGCCCGTTAGGCAGGTCTTGAACGTCAATTCTCAGGGGAAAGGTTGGACTTTTCCTCCTCCTTCTTCGCCCCCTGGATGGACACGCGAATCTCCTGGCAGGTCTTCTTGATATCCTGCAGAACCTTGCGCGCACGCGTTCCAGCGGACTTGTTGCCGCGTTCGAACTTTTCGTACTCACGTTTGAAGTTTTCAACTTCGAGATCGAGGTCGTTGACTAAACTCATAAGCGAACTCCCAAAAAAAGTGCTTTTTGGAAAATAAATAAAGTTTTTCGCAAAAATTCGCAGTTTTGTAAAAACAATTTTACGTTTACGGATTATTACACGATTTTTGTTGTTATCAACAGGTTATCAACAATCTGCGATACCCCAAAGGGACTCGAGCGCGCGCCGACCCGCCTCGCCCACGCTCTCGGAAAAGTCGTTCACGAACATTTTTATGTGCGATTCGATGACTTTTTCATCGGAAATTTGCGCTTTTTCACGAATAAACGGGGTCACGAGTTCCGACCTTTTCCGAGCCATCGAGAGGCTATCGCGAATCTCCTTCTCGATATTCCTGACAAGTTCGTACGAAAGCGAGCGGCGCGCGACTGCAATCCCGAGCGGAATCGGCGAGCCCGTTTCCTGTTCCCAGTAGGCGCCGAGGTCCTGCAACATGTGAAGCCCGTCACGTTTCCAGGTGAAGCGATGTTCGTGAATGGTTACACCCTGAACCGCAGACTTGTTGAGCAGCGAGGAGTAGACCTCGTTGAAAAGCGCATAGCGCACCTGCGGCGCACACGCACCCGGGCGGCCGGACTTTACGCCGAACTCGCGGGCAAACCAGAACCGGAAAAGGAGCGCGGCCGTAGTGTTCGCCCCAGGGAGTACAGTTTCTTTTGCAGGGTCGAAGGCGCCGGACACAGAAGAAAGCAGGAGCGGGCCGCAGCCATACCCGATGGCGCCGCCGCACCCGAGGCATACGTAGTTGTCACGAATTTTCGGGTAGACCTGCGCGCTCACTTTGGCCACGTCAAGCTTGCCCGCGATAATCATCTCGTTCAATGTCTGCACGTCGGCAAAATGCACGTCCCATTCAAAAGGGGAATTCTCGAGACCGGCGACAAGCGCCTCGTAGATGTAGGTGTCGTTAGGACAGGTGGAAATGCCGAGAGAAAGCCTCATAACACGTCCAGGACCTGTTCCTTGAGGGCCATGAGGGCTTCGGGAATCTTCCAGGTAGAGGTGTCGCGGTCGGTCGCGATGTTGCTTACCGCGCGGAACTGGTAGGCGGGAATGCCAAAGCGCCTGCACACGGCAAAGCATGCCGCGCCTTCCATACTCTCGACATCGGCCTTGAAGAGCCCGCCACGACGGAGCGCCAGGTACTTGGTACCGGTACAGCAGTTCACCGAGACGCCGGCAACGGAACGTATAGACGCAAGCGCAATCGTGAGGAATCGCGGGGATTCGCCCGCATATACGCAGTCTTCACCAGAAGCATCCTTCCAGGCGACAAAATGGCCTTCACGCGTCTGGATTCCCATATCGCCGACAACGTCGGTATCGACGCGCACCACGTTGCAAATTTCTATCCCGCGGTTGGGGTAAGCCCCGCAGATGCCCACCTGGATTACGCGCTCGTAGCGGTTCTTCGCCAGGATGTACGCGAGGTTCGCCGAAAAGTCGAGCATTCCCACCCCGCACACGGCGACATCGAAACGGTTGTCTATGGATTGCGGCGTAGTGGACGCCACCACAGCGGATATCTGCGGGAAAATCGTGTTGAATTCCTGCTTCGAGGCAAATACGACAAGCGTCCCGTTCATGCCGGCCTGCCTATTCCTGCTGTTCGAGGCTTTCGCGGATAGTTTCTTCCAGCTCGGCGACGCGCTCGAGCGAAAGCATCCAGGGCTTGTCGACTTCACAGCGGGCCACAGCGACGGCGGTCGACTTCACGAGGCATTCCTCGAATTCGAGGCCCATGCTATCGGCATAAAGCCAGCCGGCAAAGAACGAATCGCCCGCACCCACGCTGTTCTGCACCTCGACTGCGGGAGGCGTGACTATCGCGCTCTGGAACTTCTTTTCGACCAGACGGAACGCGCGTACCGGCGATTCCTCGTCGGTCACCACGAGGTTCTTGATGGGAAGGCGCTCGAGCACTGCGGTCGCGGTCATTTTCCAGAACTGCGGGCTCGACTTGACCTGCGGAATTCCCATGCGGTCGAGCAGCTTGCTGTACTCGTGCATGTTGATCTTCAGCAGTTCCACGCCCTTCTCGAGCCAGGAGTCGATATTCTCGATGGCATCGACAAACACGCGCTTGCCCGTAAAGTCGAGATCGTTGATGCACTCAACGTTAAAGTTCCCGGGGAAAGACCCGCAGAGGGCAACGCACTGCGCCGTGTTCCAGTATTCCCCAAGAGTCTGCGCGAAATCCTTGTTCTCGATATCGGTAAGTACCGGAGAAGGCTCGATAAGTTCCGTCGCTTCGCCCCCGCAGGCGATAGTCGTGCAGGTGCGTGTCGGTTCCTTAATCCATATCGGGGCCTGGCTTATGCCGCAACCGGAAATCTCGTCGAAAATGCGGGACCCGTGGTCGGACCCGAGGAAGTGCATCAGGAGGGGCTTTCCGCCCAGGTTCTGCAACACGCGGCTGCAGTTGATTCCCTTGCCCGAAGCGTATTCTTCGACGTTCGTTATGCGGTGCACCTCGCCCGGAGTGAATTTGTCCAAAAAGAACAAACGCTGCCAGGCGGGATTGAGACCGAGTATGAGGATTTCTTGCGGCATGGTACTAGAAATTCACCTTGTAGAACTTGCGTTTGCCCACCTGGACAACCAGCTGGTCACCGCCCTTGATTTCAAACGAGGCCTGCGGGTCAGAAAGCTTTTCGCCCGCAATCTTGACGCCGCCGTTCTGGATCATGCGGCGGGCTTCGCCCTTAGATGCAAAGGCCTTGATTTCCACAAGCAGATCCAGGGCACCATAGGTGCCGGCCGCCACGCTGCATTCGGCAGCATCGCTCGGGATGGCGTTTCCGCTGTGGATTTCGCGTTCCTTCGCGGCGGCGGCCTCGGCGGCTTCTGCGCCGTAGTACTGCGTCACGATGTCGATAGCGAGGCGGTGCTTGGCGTCATTGGGGTTCATCTTGCCCGCAGCGATATCGGCCATCATCTGCTTGATTTCTGCCAGCGGGATGTTGGTGAGGAGTTCGAACCAGTTCTCGACGATACTGTCGGCGAGGCTGTAAATCTTGTGGTACATCACGTCGGCGGGCTCGTTCAGGCCCACATAGTTGCCGATGGACTTACTCATCTTGACCTTGCCGTCGGTACCGAGAAGGATAGGCATGAAGAGACCGATCTGCGGTTCCATACCTTCGAAGAGTTGCAAGTCGCGGCCACGGAGCACGTTGAACTTCTGGTCGGTGCCGCCCAATTCCACGTCGCTCTTAATAGCTACGGAATCGTAGCCCTGCATCATGGGGTACATGAACTCGTGCAGGCTAATCGGCGTATTGGCCGTGTAGCGGTTGTGGAAGTCCTCGCGTTCGAGCATCTGGGCCACGGTGAACTGGCCCATGAGTTCGGTCACCTTGCTGAACGGGAGCTTGGAGAACCATTCGCCGTTATAGTGGATTTCCACCTGGTCGCGGCGGACGACCTTGAAGAACTGTTCCTGGTATTCCTTCGCGTTCTCGAGCACCTGCTCGTGGCTGAGGCGCGGGCGTGCCTTGTTGCGACCGCTCGGGTCACCGATCTGTGCGGTGTAGTCACCCACGATGAGCACGACGGTATGGCCCAGGTCCTGGAACTGGCGGAGCTTGCGCATCACGACCGTGTGGCCGAAGTGCACGTCCGGGGCAGTCGGGTCCACGCCCATCTTGATACGGAGCGGGACTCCGGTATCGTAGGACTTCTGGAGTTTCTTTTCGAGTTCTTCTTGCGGCACGACATCGATAACGCCGCGCATCAAAATTTCAAGCTGTTCCTTAACGGGACGGAATTGCATAATTTTCTCAGTGGTTAGTGTTTGGTGGTTAGTGGTTAGGGAAATTACAAGTCTAAACCACTAATCACTGAAAGCCCATGTAGAAGGAATGGATAATCATACGGGATAAATATAGAATTAGTCGGCTATCGAGAGTTGACTGCAGTCAGTTTATTTACCGAAACTGGCGAGGTCTATGCCAAGTTGGTTGATTTTATACGTTAAAATACGCGGAGTCGTGGAAAGACTGCGCGCAGCAGCGGCGACTTTTCCCTTGCTGCTCTTGAGGGCATCGCAGATGATATCCTTCTCGTAGGCTTCCACCATGAGTTTCAGGTTTCCGTTCACGGGAGTGCCGCTCGTTTCGGCGGTCTGCAGCGTAGTCGGGAAATGGTGCGGGTAGATGACGTCTTCGTCGGCAACGAGGACGGCTCGCTCAATTCCATTTTCGAGTTCGCGCACGTTTCCGGGCCACGGGTAACTCATGAGCATGTTGATGGTGGTGCGGGCAAGGCGGCGCACGTTCTTGCCCACGATGCGGCAGTAATGCTCCACAAAGTGGTCCGCCAGGAGTACGATGTCTGTCTTGCGGTTCCTGAGCGGCGGCACGTAAATCGGGAAGATGTGCAGCTGGTAATAGAGGTCTTCGCGGAAGGTTCCTTCTTCGACCATCTGCTGCAGGTTCTTGGTGGTGGCCGCAATCACGCGCACGTTCACCTTCTTGGGAATGCGGGCGCCAATACGTTCCACCTCGCCGTTTTGCAACAGGCGCAATAGCTTTACCTGAAGGTTTGGCGAAAGCTCGCCCACTTCGTCCAGGAACAGCGTGCCACCTTCGGCCTGTTCTACGCGGCCGGGCGTCTCGGCGAACACACCCACGAGGGCACCGCGCACGCTGCCGAACAGTTCGCGGTCAAGTACTGATTCCGGCATGGAGGCGCAATGGACGCGGACGAACGGGCCCATGTTGCGGTCGGAACGGTAATGGATAGCTTCGGCCACAAGCCCCTTGCCCGTGCCAACCTCACCCACGATGAGCGCGGGTAGGGGGCTCTTTGAAACCTGGTCAATCTGCGCGTACACACGCTGCATTTCACTGGAACGACCGATGATATTGTCGGGCTGGAAACGATCCTTGAGTTCCAATGTCAAGCGCTCGTTTTCGGCCTTCAGGAGTTCATTTTCTTCGCGGGCTTCGCGACGGAGCTTCACTGCCGCCGCAAGCATCTGCGCGATGATTTCAAGCAGGCGGAGTTTCTCGGGAAGTTCTTCTTCTACCGGATTCTGGACGTCGGCACTGAAGGCGCCAATCACCTGATGCTCCATAATCACAGGCACGCAGAGGAACGCCTTGTCCTCCGTCTTGCCACGCCCCGTGCGGTCGAGGAAGTCCGGATCTTTTGCAACGGAAGGAATGATGATGGGCTTACCCGTTTCCACGACACGACCGGTAATGCCCTCGCCTACCTTGTAGCGGCCCTTGCGCGCCTGGCGGCTGCTCAAGCCTTCCGCAATTTCAATCGAAATTTCGCCCGTGTGGCGGTTGTACAGCGTAAGCGTCGCATGCTCCACGCCCATCGTAGATTCCACCACCTCCAAAATCGGGTGCGCGACACTCTCGAAATCGAGCGTCTGGTTCAGAATGGAACTGATCTTGTAAAGCAGTTCCAGTTCCTGGATTTTGGATTGCGACGTGGGCATATTCTAAATATACACAAAATAGCGAACAAGAAAATTTAACTCATCGACTCCTAAAACTCTTCTTCGCTACATTCAAGAATGCGGTCAATGTCATCCTTAAGTCGCTCCATCAAACTATCAGCCGGCAACGGTGGTTCTAGCCCTGTTTTTTCTACCCTTCCCTGTCTAACCAATCCTTCTGATTTTCTGCAATAGGATTTTGTAACCTCTCGCAAATTTTCCCATTCAGAACAGGCATATCCAGCATCCACAATCTTTCCATCCCTTTCCACAAAGACAGGCGTAAGAAACCGCATTGCTTTCCATTTATTATGAAAAATATTGGATCGAGAAAACAAACTTCCAGTACCCCACAGGTTTCCGACTGCCGTTGAATCCGTCTTTCCTGAAATAGAATCCACCGCAACAATCACCTGCATATCCTCTATTCTTCTCTCTTCGAATGGATCTATATAGGATATGCGGAATTCCTGATAACCAGAATCCTGCATAAACTGAACTTTCCCAGCATAATCAATCGCATCTTTAATAGGATAAATTGTCCTTAAAGAGCCTTGACTATATTCAGGGACTTCCCGATAAACAAAATTAAATTTCCTCGGAACATTATTTTTGCTGTAGGAAATTTTCAACTCGTACAAATTTATGCAGGATTGCTTTTCCTCATGACCGCAGGAAACTAGAAAGCAACAAAAAACTATCAAAAAGCAGCTTAATTTAAAGAAAGACATTGTTGCTGATTAATATAAAAAATCCTTGGACAAAAAAAAATGCCCAGTTGTGCTACTACATTCAGCACGGGCACCGGAAAAGAAAATGTGGGTCTGAATCCTGCTCCTTCGAACCTAACATATAAAATTTACTTAATCCGGTCGCCGCAGAATTCCTGGCGGCCGCAATTTTTGCAGTGCGAGCCCATCCAGAGCGTGTCGAACTGCTCAATGGCGGGCTGCACAAGCTCGGGGTCGTTGGTGAGGATTCCCGCCTCAAAGTTTCGGCGCAAGCTGCTCTTCATGCCGATGCCCGCACCCGTCAAGTTCGCGGAACCGATGTAGGCGGTTTCCAAGTCGAAAATCATCATCTTGAAATGCACCCGCGGGCACATGACGCGCTCAAGGTCGGTCGCCAAAATCTTGAACCGGTCGAAGTCCTCGCGGAAGTTCGGGCCCGGCTCCTTCGCGTGAATGAGCCGCACGCCCACGCCGCGCTTCAGGAGTGCGGCCAGTTGCCCGAGCAGCGGCATCGATTCGCCGTCCTGCTTCACGTAGACATCCTTGATGTCGGCGGTACCGATCCACAACGTCTCGCGAACCTTCGCAATCCGCGCGATGACCTCGGAGTAATGTTCCTCGTTCTGGATGTACTTGGTGAATGTGGGCACGGGAGTAAAGATAACCTTCCTCTTGTTTTTTGTCACGCGTTTTTATATATTCAATTCAGTAATAGCAGTCAATCCCGCTGACAGCGATAAATTCCGGGCGGGTAGTTCAACTCTCTGCTTGACGCCGTCCTCCCTTTGCAGGCGCGACACGCCCCGCGATTTGAGGACAGGAACCCTATGGGGAAAACGGCCCCTGGCGATCAACGTAGAGCACCCCCACATTTTGTGGGATTCCCAATCTGTCATCAACAGGTTTGTGGGCCGGTGTTCTGCGCTATACATGCATATCTCCTGTTTGCAAGCCACAAAATTTTCACAGGAGTACATCATGGCAAGCAACATCGATTTTAACGGTCTCTGCAATGCTATTGCGCAAATCGACGAGGCTTTCGAAGAAAACACCGCCAAGGCAATCAACAAGAATGTAACCGCGCGCAACTGGCTTACCGGCTACTACATCGTGCATTACGAGCAGAACGGCAACGACAGGGCCAAATACGGAGAGAAGACGCTCCAGAGGCTGGCCGAGCGTCTGAACAAGAAGTCACTTTCTTACAGGAACCTGAAACTTTACCGTCAATTCTACTCGGAATTCAAGTGTTTGGCACGCCCCGTTCTGGAATTTACTGCTGCAGAATTCGCATCAAATACACTTTTGACAAACAATTTGGGCGCTAATTTGGCAACCTTGCCACCGTCGGAAACAGATTTGGCAAACACTGTTTGCCAAATTGGGCAAACACCGTTTGCCCAATCTGAAAAACTTGAAATTCCGCCTGAAAAACTCTTTAATCATCTCTCGTATTCGCACTTCTTGCTCATTATGGGTGTCAAAAATCCGTTGGGCAGGGTCTTTTACGAACTGGAATCTATGAAAGGCGTTTGGTCTTTCCGCGAACTCAAACGCCAAATTGACTCGAACTACTTCGAACGCACGGCCCTGAGCAAGGATCCCGCAAAGATGAGTGCAATCGTCCAGTCCCGCATTGCGCAATCAGGCCATCCGCTGAAACTCCAAGATGTCGTGAAGAGCCCGTACGTCTATGAATTCATCGGGCTCAAGAACAAGGACGTTGTCGAAGAATCCGACCTGGAAGATGCACTGATGAACCACCTTGAAGAATTCTTGCTGGAACTCGGCAACGGGTTTTGTTTCGAAACCCGGCAAAAGCGAATCCTTGTCGATGACGACTACTTCTTCTGCGATTTGGTCTTTTACCACAGGATTCTCAAGTGCCACGTGTTGATTGACCTCAAGGCAAACAAAATCAAGTACGACGACATTGCACAGATGAACCTGTACCTTGCATACTACAGGAAAAACGTGATGGAAAAGGGCGACAACCCTCCCGTTGGTATTTTGATGTGCACCAAGGCAGGCAAGGAACTGGTGGAATATACAACCACGGGAATCGAAGAATCGCTTTTCGTGCAGAAATACAAACTGAACTTGCCTGCCGAAGACGAATTGACCAAGTGGCTCAAGAACGAAATCAGCGGGAAGAAGGGGTAAAAGAATTAACAAAAAATCCCCGCCTGCGCGGGGATGAAAAATTGCCGGTCGAGCCTGGCATGACAACGAGGGACTAGATCCTGCTCCTACGAACCTAACTCAACTAAGGCTACAAGTAGCCAAGTTTCGTATATCGACTTCGAGGCTACACCTCTCCTCCACAAAGAGGATAACTCAACTTTAGAACTAAAGTTCTTAGTTTCGTATAGCTCAGGATGACACTTCCTTCTATTTAAGAGCTTCCTGAACCAGGGTGGATGCGCGCTTGGCGTCGAAGCGGCCCTTGACCTTCGGGGAGAGTTCCTTCATGATCTTGCCCATGTCCTTCGGGCTTGCAGCGCCGGTCGCCGCCTTGATTTCGGCGATGAGGGCCTTGACTTCGTCCTCGGTCATTTCGGCGGGCATGTACTTGCGGTAGAGCGCGATGCAGGATTCCTCGGCCGGAATCTTGTCCATGAAACCGCCCTTCTTGAGGATGTCGATGGCTTCCTGCTTCTGCTTCACGCTACGGGCGAGCACGTCGACGCACATCGCGTCGGTGATTGTCTCCTCGATCTGGGCCGGAGTGGCACCAGCCTTCATGGCCTCGTTCTTGATGTCGGAATGGAGGGTGCGGAGCGTTCCGAGAGTCTCGGCGTCGTGCGCCTTCATGGCTGTCTTGATATCGTCTTTGATTTTTGCAAGAAGTTCGCTTGCCATAGTGAATCCTTTGCGGTCTCACCGCTTTTGTTATAAAACACGCAACGAGCCACCGATCATGGATCGGCGACTCACCTTTACGCAATATACTAATTGTTATTAGTAGAGACGCTTGCGGTTCTGGTCAGCAATCTCTTTGAGACGCTTGCGACGGGCCGCAGTTTCGATGCGCTTCTTTTCTTCGGAGGGCTTTTCGAAGCGCTGGCGCTTCTTGACATCGGAAATGATGCCGTTCTTTTCGCAAGACTTGGTGAAACGCTTGAGAGCGCGTTCGAAAGGTTCGTTGGACTTAACAATAACGCCGATCACGATAATCCTTTGGTTAAAAATTCAATTTTTGGATAGCCAAATATACCTAAATTTTTAAATTCCGTCAAGGGTAACAATTCATCCCTTATTTTGTCCCTTATAATTGAGGGTCAACATCGTTATATCGTCAAACTGCGGAGCATCCCCAACAAATAGGTCGATTTGCTTCTTAACGTAAAGGCAGGTTTCCTTGGACTCGCCCCCGCCACCTTTAGACACGGCATCGAGCAACCGTTCGTTTCCGAAAAGTTCGTTATTCGCATCGGTCGCCTCAGTTACACCGTCGGTATAAAGAAACAGGGTATCGCCAGGAGCGAGATCGAGCGTCTGCATCTTGTACTGCGTGCAGTCCATAGCGGCCATGACCATTCCCGCCTTGCTCTTTGCAAATTCGACCGTACCATCCTTATGCCGAATCACAGGCGGATTGTGGCCAGCCGAAGCAAATTCGATATGCCCCGTCGTAAGGTCGATGAACCCCATCCAGACAGTCACGAACATGTTCGCCCTGTTGCGCTTTTCCAGTTCGAAGTTCGTATTGTTAAAGGTCTCGACCACAGATTTCAAGTTTTTCGCCATCGTGCGGAGCACTATTCTCGAAACCATCATGAACAACGCCGCAGGCACGCCCTTCCCCGAAACGTCGCCCACGACCACGCACAAACGTCCGTCATCGAGTTTAAAGAAGTCGTAGAAATCACCCCCGACTTCCTTGGCCGGACGGAGGAACGGAGTCAACTCGTGAAATTCGTCTTCCGAATTTTCTTCCGCTTCGTTCATGGGCAAGAAACCAATCTGGATGTCCTTCGCAAAATCAAGCTCGCTTTCGATGCGGTCCAGGTCCTTCTGCTTTTCCATGTGTTCCTTGAGGGACGTACGCATGTTCGAGAACGCCCACGCAAACTGCGCAATCTCGTCACGTCCCGATGGATGTGGAATCGTCGCATTGAAATCGCCACTCCCCAGTTTATTCGCTGCAGAAGCAAGTTCATTGAGCGGACGCGACACTCTCGACGTGATCACAAATATCAAAATCAACATGACGATATAGCCGACCAAGCTCATCCACGCAAACATTTTTTCCATCGAGCGCTGACTTTCCAGGAACTTCTGGGCAGGCCATACAATCATGAACGTCCAGCCGTTCGATTCCATCACGCTGAAATAGATGGCCGTTTCGTAACCATCGGGAGTAAACCCCATGAACAGGCCCTTTTTCATGCTCTGCACAGTTTTTTCAAAATCAGAAACGGACTGCTCGCTTCCGTCCCTGGCCAAATCGGCCAGCGTCTCCTTGAAGATGACATCGTTCTTAGGGTGCGCGATAACCGTGTTGTTCGCAGACAAGACAACAACGTAACCCGAATTCGACACAGGAATCGAGGCAATCGTCTCCTTGAGGAACGCGATGGACATATCGACGCAAAGAACACCCGCAAACACCTTGTTCCCGGAAGAATCCTTATGGTAAATGGGAGTCGTGTAAATAGCAATCGGTTCCCTGATAAAGTCGCCGATGAACGGTTCCTGCCAAATTCCCTTCTGCAAGTTCTTCGTACTCTTGTACCAGACCTTATCGAAATAGTTCTTGCCATTGAAAAGGGTGATTTCATTGTCCGCATACTGCGCAAGACGCATCACGTTTTCGTTCGGTTTCGACTTGGGAGCCATGCCGGTTTCGTAGGCGACAACCACAGCCAGGACCTGCGGCAAAGACTGTCTCGCATCAAAGACTGCCTGAGTCAGGAAATCATCGAGGTCCTTGCCGGAAAGCATTTCATCCCCCAGGACTTCGGCATACTCGTCTCCCAGCCTTTTGCCTTTTTCAAAGAGCTTTTCGATAATGGCGACATTTGCAAGACTGATTTCCTCACCCTTTTGCGTGAGCAATGTCGAAAACTCGCTTTTCACCTGAAAATTGAGAATCCCGAACAGCGTCGCAAAGACGATGCTGAACCCCACCAATGTCAGCATCGACTGTTTGAACGCAAGCCCGTGTATATTGAATCCCATAGAAACCTTTTCTCTATAAGTAAAAAATCCTTTTTGCGCAATATAAATATATGTAAAACAATAAAAGGCAGATTGCCAGAAACACCATTTTGAGACGCTATTCCATGCATTTTTTTACCAAATCTTTCAAAAAAACGCCAATAACAGCCATAAACAGGCAACCTCAAGGACGTTTCCTGCAGGTGTTGTTGAAAAAACGGCATATACCGGAAATAGTACTAGCATCATCATATAAAAATCGCACTCACATCACCATACCAGAGAGTGCACCCGTATTATTATACAAATTATCGTTATACGAATCATTATTATACAAATTTCAAACAAATTATCGTTTTTAGCAAATTATTTTCTATAAAAATAAAATTACAATAAGCAATGTTAAACAAGAGCACTTCTGGCTAAACGGAAAGAAAACAGACAAGGAATCTTTCTTTAAAAAATCAGAAGATTGGGAACAACGTCGCGCAAAGAAACATAAGCCGCTAAAAAAGCCTTACAAGGCCTTTTTGACTCCCACACAAATAGAAGACAAACTATTGTCATCGAAAAACATTTACATTGATGACGACAACTATATAGCGGTACCTAACTACGTCACCGGAACAACATACGTTCCAGGTAATGGCACATACACCATCAATTTTGCATCCCCTCAAGAAGCACTCAATACGTCTCAACTTAATTACGCACATGCAAGTGGCTACAAAGGAAACGGCATCGGAATCTATTATATGGAAGGAGCTTGTGCTGACGCAACTAGAATACCCAATCCCTCAAAGCACAAACGCAAAAAATGCGGAAATAGTAATAATAGTGATGACATTGTTCACGCCACAGCCGTAACTGATATACTCCAACTTTTTGCACCATCAGCCACAGTTTACGGCTATGACGATAGCAGTTCCGAAATAACAGGTCCCGACAATCCAATGTCGTCCTCATTCAATCCCAAAATCTACATCGGATCTGTATCCATGAGTTGGTATTACGATCAATACACATCTCAATACGAAAACTTCGATGCCGCATTCGACAACTACATATACAACACCGGCGTTAAGGAATTCATCGTCACCGGAAATATTCTAGGTTTACCCGTTCAACCCCAACCAACAGTTGTATCCCCAGGTAAAGCCGTTAATGCAATTACCGTTGGCGCAGCGGACCCCAAAAAACAATACAACCAGTACAATACTTACGGCTACAGGTTTGCGCCATACAACAGTTACCTCAATTCAAATCTCGGAAATACCAAGCCCGATATACTGAATCTAGCCCAATTTTACGGCTCTGAATTTCCTTCTGAATACGAAAACACATTCCATGGAACAAGTGCAGCAGCACCATTTTCTGCCGCCATGGCCGCAGACTTGATGAGCAAGCATCCCTTCTTCAAGGGGCATCCTGAAATGGTCAAGCCCGTATTCTTGACCACAACTACGAGTAATACCATTTATAATTGGGATACTGATGGTGGAGCGGTTCAAGGCATCCCGGCATTCAACCTCATGGCCTCCAACAAATCCTATTCCGGCTACTGGCAAAACGCAAACTATGCAACACTTTTCAAGGATGCAAACGGGAATAAAAAGTATATAGAAATAAACCTTATCAATGTTGTTGCCGGAGAAAAATATAAATTGGCCATATCCTGGCTAATGAAAGGAAGCACAATCAGGGCAATGAACAGATTACCCATCCATATGGCTGTCGGCGTGTTTCAAAACCAGAACTTGCTCAGTGTGACATCTAGCGCAACCCCTAATGAACAACCATATACCTTGCAAACTTTCACCGCACCCCAATCTGGAACCATCACCATCCGTATTGCTTGTGAGAACGATGCACCCAATGATCCCATGACTTTTGGTTACCACATGGCGCTGGTTCCCTAACAAGTCAAAATCTATAGTTTCTTTTTCACCTTAATTCACGAAGCCCCGGTTAAAAACACCGGGGCTTTTTTGCATAATACAAAATCCAATAACACATAGCGAAATATCCGGGACTCGGCCATCAAGCAGCAGACACCCTTTTTTATAAACATTTGAGCACTAAGTATATATAAAAAACGTGAAAAACGGTGTCATTTTTTGTAAAATTTCGTTAATTTTCACAAAAATAAATCTTCATAACTTGCGAAGTATCAATGACTTATGTATATTCTTTGTAAGATTATTCCAATTAAATGGAGAATATTTTTTAATGCGGAGTTTAGCCATGAAGTTGCATTCGGCATCTTTACTCGGGGCAATCGCCCTTTCCTGTTCACTACTTTCCGCCTGCGGCAGCAAGGAAGAAGAACAACCGGCACCGCAAGTCGAGGCTAACCCCGTCGTAGAACAACCCGCCCCGGTCGAGGCAGCCCCCGTCCAGGAGGAACCGGCGCTTGTTCCTATCCAATCCCTCAACGAAACTGAAGAACAGGCGGCTCCCGTAGAAACCCCGGCGCCCGTGTCCTATTCAAGCGTCGAACAGGAATCCTCGGGACCGTTCGTCATCCAGGTGAGCATCCAGGCGTCCAGAAGGGCCGCAAACAACGTCGTCAGCAAGCTTTCTGACCAGGGCATCAAGGCCTATGTCGCCGAAGTCGAGAATCCGGGCGAACTCGAAGGAACGTTCTACCGCGTACGCGTCGGTTACTTCTCCAGCATCGCAAACGCCCAACAATTCGGCAAGGAAGTGCTCGCTCCGCAGGGTTACGCCGGTTGGGTCGACAACCGCAAGAACGACCGTATCGGTCAGCCGGGCATGAGCGAAGACATGTAGTTTTACAAAAGCATCTAAAAAAAGCAACGAACTGAATATACGAAAGGCCCCGCAAAATTGCGGAGCCTTTCTTGTTTTACGTTCAGTTCAATCCGACAAAATTAGTCATAGTCATCGAGAGTGCCATTTTGAGCACGGATATAGCCTTCGTCGCAAATATATTGGAATTCGCGTGCGGTTTCATCCATACTAGAACGGTTGCTATCATCACGTTGCGTCACATGAACAGAATTCGAGGTGCACTCGACCTGATAACTGCCGTCCCGCCATTCTCTCGCTTCTTCCTTTTCTTCAGCGCAATCTTCGGCTGCCTCAGCGGAACTCGAATAAGTAATATCCGTTGTGAAAATGGAGTGATCCCCATACACGGTTTGAGTCTGCTTGTAAGTCCCCCTCGTGTGAGTTTCGTAAAGGGTCACGGTATTGTCCGTGCGGCTCACATTGCAAGTATAGCCATTGGTGGACGAACTGCTGCTATCGTCGCAAGCCGTCATTGCAAATAAAACAGCCGAAGCCAGAATGAGTTTTTTCATATTATCACCTCTGTAAATTATAAATACAAGTCCGCCATGTTTTTGTCCAGCTCGCCACGCTCGGCGGCCTTACGCATTTTTGCGCACCGTTCTTCTTGGTACGCCTGATATTCGTACGCATCCAAATCATCACGTTCAACATAATAGCTTACAACAGTATTGCCCTCGCAATCTACACGTTCAGATTGGTTCTGGGTACTAGAAGCGTCTTCCTTTTCTGCGGCACACATCCTTTGAGCAAGGGAAACTTCCGGGTACGTGACCTTTTTTGTAATATCAGCTTTTTTATGGCCATCTTCATCCAAGGACACGTCTATAAACTGTTCATTAACCAAACCCTTATACGATTCGATTACATGGACGCTATTGTCAGAGCGGCTTACATCACACTGGTATCCACTTTTTCCCCCTTCGCTAGAAGAACCGCTGTCGGAGGGACTACTGCCAGAATCGGAACCGCAAGCCGTCAAGGCGACCACGCCGAACGATGCAGCAAGCGAAACTGCAGAAAGTAAAAAATTCAATTTCATGTTTTAGCCTCTTTAAACTTCGCAAGCAACCCAGCGAAGAATAAAATATGTTTAATGAAATTTTCTACCAATATATATAATTTAACAAAGAGAAAGTACTGGTTAAAAAATTTCAGCTCCCGAACAACCCATCCCAGCAACCCTTGCCCCAAATTCTATATTTGGGCCATGCCTACTAAAAAGCCCAAAGTATTTGTCGTGCATCTCGGATGCGCCAAGAACCAGGTCGATGCAGAAAATCTCGTCGGTGAAATGCTCCATGCGGGATTCGTCACTTGCGATTCCGCCGCCAAGGCGGACTATATCCTCGTGAACACCTGTGGATTTATCGAAGCCGCGAAGGAAGAGTCCATCAATGCGATTTTGGCACAGGCGAAAACGAAAAAGACGAAGCAGAAGCTGATTGTTTCGGGTTGCCTGAGTGGCCGCTACGGCGAAGAATTGATGAAGGAACTGCCCGAAGTGGATTACTGGGTCGGCACGTACAAGCCGGGCGAACTTTTGAAGAAGATGGGCATCGTCGCCCCGCAGAGTTGCGACGCCGAGAACCTCCCCCGCATGAACTTGGGCGGATTCCCGCACCACGCTTATCTGAAAATTGCGGAAGGCTGCAACCGCCGCTGCGCCTACTGCGCCATCCCGCTGATCCGCGGCAAGCAGGACTCGCGCTCCATCGAAGACATTGTCGCCGAAGCGAAAGACCTCGAAGCCCAGGGCGTCAAGGAAATTACCTTGATTGCGCAGGACACGACTTACTTTGGACGTGAAAAGGGCAAGAAAGGCGGTACGCTTACGCAACTTTTGCGTGCGCTCCTCGACAACACGAGCATCCCGTGGATTCGCATGCTTTACTGGTACCCGATGTTCGTGGATGACGAACTGTTGGACTTGATGGCAAACGAACCGCGCCTGGTGAAGTACGTCGATATGCCCATCCAGCATGCTAGCGACAAGATGCTCAAGTTCATGAAGCGCAACTACCGCAAAAAGGAACTCGTCGATCTTTTACACAAAATCCGCGAACGCATTCCGGGCGTGACACTCCGCAGTACGGTGCTCGTCGGGTTCCCCGGCGAAACGCACGAGGACTTCGAAGAGTTGATGGAACTGCTGCAGGACGTGCAGTTTGACCATCTGGGCGGATTCGTATTCAGCCCCGAAGAAGGCACCCCCGTGATGGAAATGGACTTGCCCGCCGTTGACGAAAGCGACGCCCGCGCAAGACTCGAAGCGGTGACGGACTTCCAGGAAGAACTAGCCGCCGAATACGCCGAGAACATGATTGGCAAAACGGTCCGCATCATCATCGACCAGGTCGCCGAAGAGAGCGAATACCACTTCTACGGTCGCACGGAAGGCAACTCGATGGAAAACGACGACATCGTGAAAGTCATCGAAGGCGACGGCGACGTTGGAGAATTCCACAACGCACTTGTAGTCGATGCCGAACCGCATGAACTTGTAGTGAAGATTGTGGACTAGGAGTTAGTGGTTGGTGGTTAGGAATGCAGTAAAGATGTTCTAATAGCAATTCCTGTTTACTAGCCACTGTTTACTAACCACTTCTTTCGTCTTTGGGCAAACCCCAAATGCTCGGCTCAGTTATAGGTCTGCAAGCAGCCCTGCAACATTCGTCTTTTGCATTTGTCATCTGTAGTGCCGTAGGC
>JAEEGI010009644.1_pt1 | contig 21110 bp, 23 predicted proteins | sample 8958751 | NCBI WGS metagenome assembly JAEEGI01 (sample SAMN16246545, study PRJNA631951) | gut metagenome | biome: gut microbiome; feature: rumen; material: KS-attached | host: Bos | place: Iran: Karaj | collected 2018-10 | reverse complement strand
CTCTTCACGGAACCATTTGGGCTCCAAGACTTCTATGTCGCAGCCTTGAGCCAGAATCTCCTGGCGGAAGTAGAAGGTGGGGCGAAGACTGACAGTGAAGATGCTGTATTCATCTGTCCGTTCAATTTCCTTTTGTGTCTGATGCAAAGTAAGACTTCTGAGATAGTTAGCCTGCCCTGCTGAGACTTTAATCTTGACAGTCTCAACATCGATGCTCTGATCAGTGATAATTCCAAAGCAGTCATCAAAGAATTCCTCTGGAGAAAACTTCTTTGGGTATTTGAAGCTCTTGTCTTTTACCTCCAGCCAATGTACTCGATCGAGCGCATAAACCATCACTTTATCATAATAAGGACTACGACAAACATTTCTTCGATAGCGACACGCCATTTATGGAAAGTTCTTAGGGCCAAGGGCTTTCCCTCGCTCATGTCATTGTCGAGCCAAAGCTGATTGATTTCCTCAAAAGAAATCTTCTTTGCCTTGTAGATGGTTTCCACCAGCCAGACATACTTGTTTAATAGATTCTTTGCCATAATCTCATATTTTTGCTGCAAAGATACAAAAAAGGTGTGAATAATTGAGGCATAGGTTAAAATTATGTAGTCGTAGTGTGTGATTGTACAGATCATAGCATCTGTGGCGACGGCCATCGTGACGGCCTTGAGCGCAACCTCATGTGTGGGCATGTAGCCAGGAAGGTGGGAAGCAAGAATCGAAAAAGGGGGGCATGGGATTAGTTTCCCATGCCCCCTACTCGATTAAGAACACAAGCTGAGACACCAGGCCCTCAATGTGCTTACAGCCTGTCACTTCTTGAGACGTTTCCCACCTTTCTTCTTATAGACACTAAGTCCGACCTTATACATTCCGACGAGATCAGCGGTCTCAATGTTTGATGGGCTTACCTCCTTCACCTTGACAGGATTATCGACAGCCACCCACTTGAAGATAGACACAGGCTTTTTACGGTTTGACATGCCACCGTAGATCTTATCTTTCGTAAGCGGAATACCTGCACCTTGAACATCGTTGACAAGATTGTTGTAGAACTCGTCTGCCTCTTTTTTCGTTTTGAAGAAGAAATCATACCAGATCCTGTTGTCATACCAGTCATAGAAGCAAATGCCGATAGTAACACCGCGATAAGTGAAATCGAAAAGTTCGCCAGCATGGAGACCAGGATAGCCATTGATGGTTTCGCATGTACCAAAGATTTCCGTTACTCGCTGCCAGGCTATCTCTTTGGTAGGCATGTAGGCATTGATGCACGTGAAGGGGAAATAGAGAAGGTCTTGGATGGTACGCTCCTTGACGTCGATACGCGTAGGAGCAGCAGGTGACTTCTGAGCCTGAGCCATAGCCAGCATGAGTGGCATAAACAGGAATAACGAAACCAGTTTAATTGTCTTCATATCTGATGTCAGTTGAATTTGTTTTAAGTTTCTAATTTGCAAAGATAATGGAAATTATCTAGATTCCCAAATCTTTTCTGCAAAATCTTTTGTTCTGCTCTCGACTTTTCGTAACTTTGCACCCAAATTTGGATGAGATGACAACAACCACCCCTCGGCAGACGGCCCGACGCCAGGATATCCTGCACGGCCTGCGCGATGGTTTCCCCATCGCGATGGGCTATCTGGCAGTAGCCTTCTCGATAGGCATCATCGCCGTCAAAGCCGGACTGACGGCTCCTCTGGGTTTCCTGAGCAGCTTCTTTACAAGAGCTTCTGCAGGCGAATATGGCACCTATACGCTGGTAGCGGTACAGGCAGCCTATGCCGAAGTGGTAGCGATGTGCCTGGTGGTCAATCTGAGATATATGCTGATGAGTGCAGCCCTCTCTCAGAAGATAGCGCCAGGCACATCGTGGTTTCACCGTCTGCTGATGGCCTGCTGTATCACCGACGAGGTGTTTGGCATCTCTGTGGCCCATCCGGGCTATACGCCGCCAGCCTACACCTACTCTGCCGCCCTGATATCCACATTGTTCTGGGCATCGGGCTGTGCGCTGGGCATCACGGCAGGCAGTCTGCTGCCCCAGCCGATGGTTACAGCCCTCAGCATGTCGCTCTACGGCATGTTTCTGGCCATCATCATCCCCCAAGCCCGTCAAGACCGTCACGTGCTCTATGCCCTCATCGCCAGTTTCGTGCTGAGTGGTCTGTGCGCTGTGGCCCCCGTTGTGAGCCAGTGGAGCAGTGGCATGCGCACGGTGGTGCTTACCATCGTCATCTCTGCTGTTGCCGCCTGGCTTAAACCTGTTAATATCGAGAACGATGGAGAGTCATAGCGTCATTATCTATATCCTTCTGGCTATCATCGTCACCAATCTGATACGGGTGACGCCGATGGTGCTTATCAAGGGGCAGATCCGCAACCGCTTTGTGCGCAGTTTCCTGTATTATGTGCCTTACGTCACGCTGGCTGTCATGACATTCCCCGATATGATCCTGGCATCGCCCACACCGCTGCCTGGCTTGCTGGCCCTCTTGGCAGGCATCATCGCCGCCTGGCTGCGCCTCGGGCTATTCCCCGTCGCAGCCATCTGCTGTGTCGTTGCCTACATCTCTACATTAATAAGTTAGGAGCGTCTCTTTCAGTCTGAAAGCATCGGGATCGATGGTCATCTGAAAGATCTTGATATCGGGGTTCAGTTCCCTGGCTGCCTTGATCAGAAGAGCCTTTTCCTCGGGGGAAATCTTAAGACCCAGATAGAGCGATTCGAAACACTCGCCACCCAGTTTCGGGAAAGCCTTCACGTCTTCCATATCGATGATACCATTCTCATGATAGGGTAGTGTCATCCGCGCATAACTGCTAATCGGTTCTAACAGCGCTAATCTTACCTCCTGCTCATATTCCCACGCCTTGGCCTTCGTCGACAACAGGTAGGCGAAATAGTCAAGGGCATTGCTAAAATATTCAGGTCGTTTAATCTGATCTTCATACTCCACTTCCATCGGCATGGCACCGATATAGTCAGCACAGATGATGCTGGAAAGATAACTCTCGGCCTTCTCCATATCCAGTCCGATACATACGCCAGCATACTGACTATACGATTTCCACATCAGCAGCGAATCATTCACCCGTGAGAGGCAGCACAGCCACACCTTCTCTCTCAGAGAATCATAACGGTAAGACTCCAGCGACATGATACTCACCTGATTCAATGACATCATGCTCTCATCGGGCTCCTCAGAGAAATCGGTCAGTCTGGGATGATTGTCAAAAGGATCGGTCAGGCGCGAGGCATTCGTAAACTGAAGATTACTGTTCTGCAGCATCATCAGCCCGCCCTGAGCATCAAGGTATTTGAATAATATGCCCTCATATTCTTTCATATTTACAATCTCAGCTTTCTTAGTTGTCTGTTATGCAAAGATAAAGCATTTAATTGATTTCTGCAAAAAAAATCCATGATATTTGAAAAATATTTGTGGCAGACAGCCTCTGAGTTCTCAAAAATTCATAACTTTGCGCCTTGAAAATTACTAAGACATCAAAATATTTGAAGACATCATGAAGAAATTATTAATTCCATTCATCGTTGTGGTAGTGACCGTATTCAGCGGTTGTACCAAAGATGACAGCACAACGACTCTCTCCGCCAAGAGCTATCTGACGCTCTGGAATCCTTGTGAGTCGGTAACAGCCCTCGAAGAGTATGTAAACGACGTGACCAACCCCTCCTCCAAGAACTTCATCAAGAAGGAAGACCGCATCGCCACCTTCGATATGGACGGCACCTTCGTAGGCGAACTCTACCCCACCTATTTCGAGTACAATCTGCTGGAGTATCGCGCACTCGACGATCCCGCTTATAAAGACAAGGCACCCGCCGATGTCAAGGAGGCAGCACAGGATATCCGCGACTTCGTCAGAAACGGCAAGGCGCTCCCCTCACATTTCGACATGAAGCACGCCTACGCAGCAGCAAAGGCCTACTCAGGCATGACGATAGCCGAGTTCGATGCTTACGTCAAAGCCTATGCAGCAAAGCCCGCCAACGGCTTCAGCGGCATGACCTACGGCCAGAGTTTCTACAAGCCGATGCTCCAGGTGTTCGAGTATCTGAAGGCCAACGGCTTCACGTTCTACGTCGTTTCCGGCTCCGACAGGTATATCTGTAGGGCGCTGACAGAATCGATAGGCATCCCTTCCAACCGCGTGATCGGTATGGACGTGAAACTCCGCACCTCCAAGCAAGGCGCTGACGAAGGTGTCAACTATACGATGGGCAAGGATGAAGAACTCATCCGCACAGACGAGCTCATCATCAAGAACCTGAAGACCAACAAGGTGAAGCAGATCAGCCAGGAGATAGGCAAGGTGCCCGTCCTGTCGTTCGGAAACAGCTCTGGCGACTGTTCGATGCATAACTACTGTCTGAGCAACAAGACCTATAAGACGGCTGTCTTCATGCTGATAGCCAACGACGATGCGCGCGACCACGCCAAGCCTCAGAAAGCCTTGGATCTGGCCAAGCAGTGGCGCGAGAACGGCTATCACGTCATCTCCATGAAAGACGATTTCAAGACGATCTACGGCGAAGGAGTTCAGAAGACGGAGTTCAAGTTCTGAACATCAGACTGCATAGACGAAAAGAGGCTCGCGATGGCGAGCCTTTTTTTGATGGTGGTCATACCGCAGCCTTCAAGAGTTGGCTGGTTTTCTCGCGATAATCCTTGGGAGTAAGGCCGAAGGCGAACTTAAAGGCCACGACGAAGGCCGCTGTCTTTCTGAAGCCACACTCTAAGGCTATCTCGTCGATCGAGAGTTCAGGGCGCTCTACAATCAACTGTGCACCATATTCAGACCGTCGCGAATTAATATACGCTTTTGCATTATTCGGATCAGAATAACTCGGCATCAGCCTGACAAACTGATGTGGGGGCACGCCTGAGAAGCGTATCAGGTCGTTGTGGTCGAAACTTGGATCGAGGAAAGGCTTTTCGATAGACATCTTCGCATCCATCTTAACGAAGAAGCGCCGACCCTCATCGAGTGGCGACGAGTTCTGCGGGTTCTTGGGCGTGTCGAGCGAGTGCTCTATCTGCGAGTCCATCATCTTGCGATAGGCCTCCAGTCCGTTCAGGATACGACGCAGCTTCTCGTTACGCTGCCTGATGATACGGGTGTAGTACAGCGTCAGCCCACCTAAGGCCAACAGCAGAACCACGAGGATAATCAGAATTAAGTCAAGCATCATCATCTCACTATTTTTATGGTTAAGTATATATTGATGGTGCAAATATACGAATAATATTCTAAAGCTGCAAGTTTTTTTACAAGAATTTCTTCCAATCGAATCGTACGCGCTCAGCAGACCACGCGACAGTGTTGTCGCAGGCAATAATCATCGGGATAGCGCCCGCCTTCGGGAAAGAGAGTCTGGCATCGTTCACCGCGATACTGATATTATTGTCTGCAGGGTTCCAGCCCTCAATACCGTATTCAAGTTCGACATCAGCCCCAAAGGTTGCCGGACTGCCGAGCTGAGGCAGCGTCGTGTTGCCTATCGTCAGCTGGAAGGGCAGAATACCGCCTAAGTGGCGTACCGTCGCCTTCTGCTTGACCTCAGAGCCCATCACCTCGTCTTTCTTCACCAGCCCGTTTTCAAGCATCACCTGATGATGAGCAACGACGGTCTGAGTGACGTCAACCACCACATCGTTGAAATCGAAATCATCGGTCGTTCCGAGGTCCTCGATCATATAGCGCTTCGTCACAGCGAGGGGCACATCGTAAGAGCCGTTGGAGAGTGCGATCTCCTCGGGAACCAACGGGCTGCCCACCACAGCCAGCACCACGTCGTTGTAGTCCTGATCGCTGTCCGCTGTCGTGTCGTCCTCGATACCGATATATTTCACGACAGCATCGTTAGCCAGTTTCACGCCCTCAGGCTTCGCGTCAGTGTCGAGATAAACAGCCTTGCCGTTGCCTGTGCCTGCCGTGTTGCCCTTCTTGCCACCAATGTTGTCGAGATAGATCTCCACGCGGGTACCGATAGGAGCCTGAATACGAACGCCAGGCAGTTGTGCCCTTTCGGCAGGATAATAGTCGTCGCGCGACATGATATACCTGATACTTGTCACGTCGCCATTCACCGTCTCGCGGCCGCATGTAGTCCAAGTCTTGCTATACACCTTGACAGGATCGCCCTCGCCTACCCTCACATACAGGTCGTGCGTCAAGGCGCTTTTCATACAGAGGGGATAGATGGTAAACTCAGTATTCGGAGCGAGTAGCACCCCTGACTCTCCTTTGCGCGACACACCGTCCTTCAGTTCGTTGGTCAATACCGAGTATAGTTCCAGATTCTTGGTAATCGTACGTTCGGTCAGCACATTCGGATCCGACGCCATCAGCTGGTCGTCAATACCGAAATCAAGCCCTCGGCAAAGCTCTACCGAGATCTGCCCTTGTGCATCGCGAGTACCCACACGAGTGCCCGCGCTACTGAAGTCCCAAGACTGGCCATAAGCAACCTGGCCGAAAGCCTTGATGAAATTAGAATTATACGACTGCATCTGCTCCGCAGCCTTCTTCGTAGCAGCCAAGTTAGCCTCGTAAAGGTCCTTGTATTTGCACGAGACAAGACACAATACGGCTATACATGCTACAATAGGTTTTATCAATGTCATTTGTTGTATAGAAAACTATGTCTAATTAACCTTAAAAATCCATCTCACAGTATTTATTTGGTAAAATTACTAAAAAATTGCGAAATGAGCCCCTTTCATTCCCCTAAATCAACTACATCTTCCCTCATTAATTGATTTAAATCAATCCAAACCCCACCCATAAGCACTCAGTTCTCAAAAAGTGGATTCTGCGACGAGTGCAAAAAAAGAGAGGCATCCTGCACGGATGTCTCTCCTTTTCCTAAAACTATTGTGTATGAGATGATTAGATTATTACTTCGTACCTTTATAGCCAGGGAACTGACCGAAGTTGAACTCCTGACGCTCAGCAACCCACTTGACTTCAGGATCGCAAGCGAACATCATGGGGAATGCACCCGTCTTCGGGAAGTTGTTAACGACGTTGTACATCGTGCTACCCTGTGTATTATCCTGGACTTTCACTGTAACGCTAACATTATTCAGAGTAGGATCCCAACCAGTAACCTCCTTCTCAATGTTGACGTCCTTATCAAATGTATCTTCACCGCCCATCTTGTCAAAGGTTGTATTACCAACCTTCAGGACGAAGGGATAAATACCACCGAGGTGACGGACTACAGCCTTCTGAGTCTTGTCGGTACCAGTAACCTCATCCTTAGTTACAACGCCATTGACAAGAGTAACCTTATGGTGAGTAGTAGTAGTCTCTGTAACGTCAACCACAACATCGTTGAAGTCGAAGTCGTCAGTAGAACCGAGGTCCTCCATCATATAGCGCTTGGTTACTGAGAGGGGCACATCGTAGGTGTTGTTAGTGAACTCAATTTTCTCAGGAACGAATGGGTTACCAACTACTGCCAGTACAACGTCATTGTAGTCAGTGTCACCGCCGCCATCTTCAATACCTATATACTTGATAACAGCATCATCCTTAAGCCATGTAATACCTTCTGGCTTTGCTTTACAATCAAGATAAATAGCCTTGCCATTGATGGTTCCTGCGGTTTTACCCTTAGTACCAGCAATATCGTCGATATAAACATCTACACGCGTACCGATAGGAGCCTTGATGTGAAGACCTTGAAGATTCGCTCTCTCACCAGCATAATACGTTCCATCCCAATATTGACCAAGTTTAACAACATCACCATTAACAGTAGCACGACCATAGAATTTCCAAGTCTTATCATACACCAAGACGGGATCGTTATCACCGACTTTCACATACAATTTGTGAGTCCAACCACCCTGGTTGCTGAGAGGATAGATGGTGAAATCTGTACTTGGAGCGAGGAGCACTGCAGGATCACCCTCATGTGATAAACCATCTTTAAGATCCCCTTCTAACACACCATACAGAGACTTATTCTTGGTAAAGGTACGGGTGGTCAAGACATTGGAATTAGTTGACACATACTCACTTTTAATTCCGAAATCAAGTCCTGCAACCAACTCTGTAACAATCTGATCGCCCTCACCACGGGTGCCGAGACGCTGCTGATTGGTAGAGAAGTCCCAAGACTGGTTAGGATCGACCTTACCGTACTTAGCTTCGAAGTTGTTTTCAAACTTTTGTTTCTGCTCAGCCATTTTGTTGGCAGCAACCTGATTGGCATCATAGAGATCGCCTTTTGAGCAAGCGGCAAGACCCAATACGGCCACCGATGCTACGATACTTTTAAGAATTACTTTCATTTGTTTAATAGAAAACTATTATTAATTAAATTTTTCTCTCTTATTTCTCTTTGCAAGCGCAAAGGTAGTATAATTGTAAATTATACACCATTTACAATTTTCACTTTTTATGCAGAATTATTCTTTTTTTGATTTACATCAACCCGCCTGCATCTGCCTGAGCAGATCTTTCTGACGTTCGGTGAGGTTGGTGGGCAGTTTCACCTGATAGGTGATGATGAGATCGCCAAAGGTGCCGTCGCCCCTGTCGTAGCCTTTTCCGCGCAGGCGTACCTTCGTGCCGGGCTGCGTCTCGGGCTTGATCTTCATCTTGACTTTAGAGCCGTTGGAGAGGGTGATCATCACCTCGCCACCCAGCATGGCGGTATAGAAGTCGATGGAGACATTGGCGTTCATCTCGCCCGTGTTCGTACGCTGCTGACGCCCTCCGCCAAAGCCGCCTGAGAAGCCCTGGAAGCCACCGAAGCCCCCACCCTGCTGGCCCTTGCGGCCAAAGAGATCCTCGAAGAACGAGCTGAAGCCGCCGCCACCCGAGAACGAGCTGAAATCGAAGCCGCCAAAGGGATTGCCGCCACCAGCGCCTCCAAAGCCGCCGGCACCGAAGGCATCGGCCTGTTTCCACTGTTCGCCATACTGATCGTACTTGGCGCGCTTCTCAGGGTCGCCAATCACGTCGTAGGCCTCTTGCAAGGCCTGGAACTTGGCCTGAGCCTTGGGATCGTCGGGATGCAGATCGGGGTGGAACTGCTTGGCCCGCTTCAGGTATGCCTTCTTGACATCCTTCTGCGGAATGGTCTTATCAACACCTAAAATCTTGTAATAATCAATAAATGCCATAATTTAGTCCTCCTATTCGTTTTAATGATTCATTCTGAGGGTATGGCAGCAAAAAGTGTGCCTAATATCTTAAAAAAAGAAAAAAAACATTGTTTTGCGCCCAACTTTTCGTAATTTTGCGAGCAAATCAGATAAAAGCGATGAAGAAAGCCATTTCCACCGCCATAGCGATGCTATGCACCATAAGTCCTGCCATCGGACAGCAGACCAAGACCGTTAAACTGAAAGTGATCGAGACCAGCGACGTTCACGGTCATTTCTTCCCTTACGACTTCATGGAACAGGCGCCCCTGAAAGGAACGCTCGTACGCGCGAACTCTTATATTAAAAAGGAGCGCGCGAAGTATGGCGACAACCTGCTGCTGATAGACAACGGCGACATCGTGCAGGGACAGCCCTGCGTGTATTGGTCGAACTACGTGATGCCCGACGACGAGAACCTCTCTGCCAGCGTGATCAACTATATGGGCTACGACGCAGAAACGGTGGGCAACCACGACATTGAGCCTGGCCACAAGGTGTATGACAAGTGGATCAGAGAGGTGCGCTGCCCGCTGCTCGGTGCGAACATCGTGAAAGAGGGCACCAAGAACAGCCAGGCCGACCCCAAGAACATCTATACGGGACTGCAGCCCTACTCCGTGCACTATAAGGACGGGGTGAAGATCTGCGTGATCGGAATGCTGACACCCGCTATCCCTAACTGGCTGAACAAGTCGATATGGAAGGGTATCGAGTTTGAGGAGATGGTAAGCTGTGCCAGGAAATGGGTGAAGTATATCCAGGAGAAGGAGCGCCCAGACCTGATATTCGGCCTGTTCCACTCGGGCAAGGACGGGGGCATCGTCACTGAGGAATATGAGGAGAACGCGACTGCTGCGGTGGCCAGAGAGGTGCCAGGCTTCGATATCATCTTCTTCGGACACGACCATCTGGTGCACAACGAATGGGTGACCGACAAGGCAGGCAATCAGGTGCTGATCATCGACCCCTCGTGCTACGTGAGAAACGTGGCGGAGGCCGAGATTGAACTGACCTACGAAAATGGCAAATTGAGGAAGAAGGACATCAAGGGCGAAATCGTCAGTGTGCTCGACGAGGAGATCGACCAAGACATGATGGCCCACTTCGAGACGAAGATCGAACAGGTGAAACAGTATGTAGGCGAGAAGATAGGCCGTTTCGAGGCTCCTATCTACACTCGTGAGAGTTTCTTCGGCAACTCGGCATTCACCGACCTGATACACAACCTGCAGCTGCAGATTACCCATGCCGACATTTCGCTGACCGCTCCCCTCTCGTTTAACACGACCATCAAGGCGGGCGACGTGACGATGGCCGACATGTTTAAGCTCTACCGCTTCGAGAACCTGCTGTTCGTGCTCCGCATGACTGGCGAGGAGGTGAGGAAGCATCTGGAATACAGCTACGACATGTGGACCAACACGATGACGAGTGCAGACGATCATGCCCTCAGACTGAACGATTATGCCCAGGAAGACCAGCAGCGACTGGGATTCCAATACTATACCTTCAACTTCGACTCTGCCTGCGGCATCGACTACGAGGTGGACCTGACGAAGCCCGACGGTCAGAAGGTGAAGATACTCAGAATGTCGAACGGTGAGCCCTTCGACGAGAAGAAATGGTATAAGGTGGCGATGAACAGCTATCGCGCCAACGGTGGCGGCGAGCTGCTGACACACGGAGCAGGCATCCCTCAAGACTCGCTCGATCAGCGCGTCGTTTTCCATACGGAGCGCGACCAGCGACACTATCTGACGGAGGAGATACGCCGTATGGGCACTATCAACCCGAAGCCCAACCATAACTGGAAGTTCGTGCCCGAGGACATCGTTGGTCCTGCGCTGGAGCGCGACCGCCAAAAGTTGTTTGGAAAATAAGATGAAAACCTATTATTTCGTATTCTGCAAGGAAGACCTGCTGCTCGAGAAGACCAGCGACGGCCAATACACCATTCCCCTACGGGAGGAGCCGCCCACGGAGGTGAAACCCTGGACGAACGTGATGAACATTACGCCGATGGGCGACGGACACGAGGTGAAGACCTACCGTATCGATGCGCCCGTCACCGACAATGAGCGCTACGAGATGTGCGGCCTGCGCCAGAGCTACTACAAGCTGGAACGACCGCTCTACCTGAAGGCGGGCAAATGTCAGGAGCTGCTCTACTGGGACCAGAACACGAAATACTGCGGTGTGTGCGGGGCACCCATGCGCATGGATACTGACATCTCGAAGAAATGTACGGAGTGTGGCAAGGAGATATGGCCACAGTTGGCGACAGCTGTCATCGTGCTGATACACAAGGGCGACGAGGTGCTGCTGGTCAGGGCGAAGAACTTCAAGAGAGACTTCTTCGGACTGGTGGCTGGCTTCGTGGAGACGGGCGAGACGCTGGAAGAGGCTGTAGCCCGCGAGGCGCTGGAAGAGACGGGGGTGACGATCACCAACATCCGCTATTTCGGCTCTCAGCCCTGGCCCTACCCCTGCGGACTGATGGTAGGATTCAATGCCGACTACGTGACTGGCGAGATACACCTGCAAGCCAGTGAGATTGCCAAAGGCGGATGGTTCCGCAAGGACAATCTCCCCAATATTCCCGAAAAACTATCGATTGCCCGGATGCTGCTCGACGCCTGGCTGGAGGGCTAATACTCCAGCAGGCTCATCGTCATCTGTCCGGTATAGGCTACTTTCGTATCCACCATGTAGCAACTGGCTCCATCGGGGACACACAAGGTGGCACTGAAGTGCAGGCCGCTCGCGTCGATGTGGCTGAACTCCATGTTGCCCAGAATCGCCTGCTCGAGGAAGCTGGCAGGCACCAGCTTGCTATACATCTGCTTGCGGAAGTCGCTGGAGAATATCTGGCGGGCCCCGTGGAAGACGCTGATGTGCATGATGTTGTCGTAATAGACATTCGTCACCTCGAGACCGTCTTCATTGAATGAGCGTTTCTCGACCTTGTACTTCGTGGGATTGATGGCGACATACCAGTGGTAACGCTCGCCGTTATACATCACGACGGAATCCTTCTTGATCTGCTCTGTAACGGTGAGTATCTGATAAGGTGTGTCGCTGACAAATTCCTCCTCGACGAGAGGATCGTCGCTCTTCTGCAGTTTGACGACATCGCCGTTCAGATTATTGAACCAGAAGAGGTGAGGCGTTTGCTTGACGATACCGTAGGTGGTGCCTGAGCCCACCTCGAGAGAGTCGCCGACGATGCGGAAGTAGGCAGGCATGCTCGTGGCCTCACTGAAGTAGATGGTGTCGCCCTTGACACGAAACGAGACATCGCCCGTCTCTTCATCCACCCAGACGCCTTGCAGCATCTCCTTAGCCTCCTTGCTCTCGACAGCAACGTCGGACTTGCCGCCTTGGTGGCATCCCACCAAGGCAGCAGCCAACAGACATATAGCAGTTATTTTCTTCATTTACCAATGCAGTGATACTCAAACTCGTTCTCTTCGAGCTCCTCGGTATCGAAAATGTTACGACCGTCGATGACGAGCGGACGCTTCATGGCCTTCTTGATGACACCCCAGCCAGGCAGACGGAACTCTTTCCACTCCGTGAGCAGCAGCAGGGCATCGGCATCGAGCACGGCATCGTACATATCGCGGCAATAAGTCACCTGATCGCCGATACGGCGCTTACACTCGTCCATCGCGATAGGGTCGTAGGCACGAACGGTGCAGCCAGCCTCGAGCAGTTTGCCAATCATCACGAGGGCTGTCGATTCGCGCATATCGTCGGTCTCGGGCTTAAACGAGAGTCCCCACATGGCGATGGTCTTACCCTTCAGGGCCTCCTCACTGCCAAAGGCCTTCACGAGTTTCTCGAAGAGCACGCTCTTCTGCTTCTCATTGACGCGCTCTACAGCCTTCAGCACCTCCATCGAATAGCCGTTCTGATCGGCTGTCTTGATAAGGGCCTTCACATCCTTGGGGAAGCAGGAGCCGCCATAGCCGCAGCCTGCATAGAGGAACTTACGGCCGATACGGGTGTCGGAACCGATTCCCGCGCGTACCATATTTACATCTGCACCCACGCGCTCGCATAGGTTGGCGATATCATTCATGAAGGAGATACGGGTAGCCAGCATCGAGTTGGCAGCATATTTCGTCATCTCGGCAGAGGGGATATCCATGAAGATCACACGGAAATTGTTGATGAGGAACGGCTTGTAAAGCTTGGTCAGCACCTTCTTGGCATGCTCACTCTCAACACCAACCACCACACGGTCGGGCGACATGAAGTCCTTGATGGCATTACCCTCCTTGAGGAACTCAGGGTTGGAAGCTACATCGAACTCAATATCGACACCACGCTTCTTCAACTCGTCCTCGATGGTCTTGCGCACCTTCTTGGCGGTACCTACGGGAACGGTTGACTTGGTGACCACTACCACATACTTCTTCAGGTTCTCACCGATGGTCTTGGCCACCTGGAGCACATATTTCAAATCGGCGCTGCCATCCTCATCGGGAGGGGTTCCTACAGCCGAGAAGACGATCTCCACATCGTCGAGCACAGAGGCCAGATCGGTGGTAAACTTCAGACGGCCAGCAGCCACATTCTTCTTCACTAATTCATCGAGCCCAGGCTCGTAGATGGGGATCTGCCCATCGTTCAGACGCTCAATCTTCTTGGCGTCAACATCTACACAAGTTACGTTGGCACCCGTGTCGGCGAAACACGTTCCAGACACCAGTCCAACATAGCCAGTTCCTACAATTGCGATATTCATATATTAACGATAACAAGTTGTTAACCAAATAGTTCTGCGTCTTTCATCAAGGGCTGCTTAAGATCTTTCTCACTCGTCAGCACCTGTGCCGGATCGATGGGCCACTCGATGGCGAGAGCAGGATCATTCCAGCGGATGCCAGCCTCGGCCTGAGGGGCATAGGGGTTATCAACCTTGTAAGTGAAGATAGCCTCATCGCTCAGCACGAGGAACCCGTGGGCAAACCCGCGAGGGATGAAAAACTGGCGCTTATTGTCCTCGCTCAGTTCCACCATGACATGCTTGCCGAAGGTAGGACTCGACTTGCGGATATCCACAGCCACATCGAGCACGCGTCCCTTTATAACACGCACGAGTTTCGACTGGGAGTATTCGCCCTTCTGGTAATGAAGTCCGCGAAGCACACCAAAGGAAGATTTCGATTCGTTATCCTGAATGAAGTTGATTTTCCCGATATTGGCTTCAAACTCCGACTGTTTCCAGGCCTCCATAAAATAGCCACGAGCATCCTTGAAAACCTTTGGCTCGATGACATAGACGCCTTCAATTTCTGTCTTGATATAGTCCATTTCTCCAAATTTTTGTGCAAAGGTAATGCAAAAAATCGATTTAAATGCAAATTTAAGGTTCTTTTATTTGTCTATCTCGCAAAAAAGGTTTATCTTTGCACTCGTGATTAAACTTGAACGACATATTGAGATACTTTTATTAAGCAACGACTGCGTCATCGTGCCCGATTTAGGCGGCTTTATGGCGCACCACGTTGATGCACGCTATGACGAGGAGGAACAGACGTTTCTGCCGCCATTGCGCACGCTCGGGTTTAATCCGCAGTTGAAGATCAACGACTCGCTGCTGGCTCTCTCGTATGTCGAGGCCTACGATATCAGCTACCCGGAGGCTATGCAACGCATAGAAGACGAGGTGAACGAGCTGAAGATGCACTTGCAGAACGAGGGATCGTATGAGTTGAATGATATCGGCACACTGACGCTGAACGAAGACGGCAACTATGTATTCTCGCCCTGCGAAGCAGGAATACTGACCCCCACTCTCTATGGTCTCGGCTCGTTCGAGATGCCCAGGCTAAAGCCTGCAGTCGTAGAGGCGAAGCAGGAAGAGCCTGCGGAGGAAACAGCCAAGATGATCGGGCTGGAGCGATTCAACCCCACGGAAGCGGAAGAAACCGACGACGAGGATTGCATCCGTATCAAGTTCTCATGGATACGTAACACTGTAGCTGTAGCCGCCGTCTTTATCGCCTTCTTCCTGGCTGCTGTTCCAACAGGCAAGACAGAGATGATGACGCGTACCATCAGCAACATCAACAATTCGCTGCTCTTCGGGATGATGTCGAAGGACACGAACACCAGCAAGATTGAAATCAAAAAATCAGACATCAACAAGGCGCCTGTCAAGGTAGATACCATCCTGAAGAAGGATACGGCAAAGATTGTGAGCGAAGCCAAGAGCGACTCTGTAAGAAGTGGTTTCTGTATCGTTTTAGCCAGTCATGTAACCAAGAAGAATTCGGAGATCTACATTGGCATGCTGAAAGAGAAAGGTCTTGACAGCGCCGAAGTCTATATGCACAAAAACATCAGGCGCATTATCTGTGGAAATTTCAAGACACACGAAGAAGCCAGTCAGGCATTGGAAGGCATCCATAAATTCAAAGGTCTGGAAGAGGCGTGGGTCTATAAGTTCAACTAACCTGCTGATATCATGAAAAGAGTTCGCTGTCCGAAATGCGACCAATACATCACGTTTGATGAGACGAAATACACGACTGGTCAGTCGCTGGTATTCAAGTGTCCAGACTGCGGCAAGGAGTTTGGCATCCGTATCGGTGTGAGTAAACTGAAGGAGCGCCAGAAGGACGAGAATCCCGATGAACAGGCCAATGAAGAAGGCTGCGGCTCGATCGTAGTGATAGAAAACGTGTTCCACTACAAGCAGGTCATCCCCCTCCGGATGGGCGACAACGTCATCGGCAGATACCAGAAAGGCAATCCCGCCAATACAGCCTTTGAGACCGTTGATCCCAGCGTAGATCTCAATCACTGTACTATCACCGTCAGTCGCGACAAGCGGGGCCATCTGAGATACACCCTGAAAGACAACAACAGCAACACGGGAACCTTCGTGGACAACGTGGAACTGAACCCCAAGGAGCGTCGTATCATCAGCGACGGCACACTCTTTACCGTAGGCGCTACAAGTATCATTTTGCGCAGTGCTGACAGTAAAGATGAATAAAAATGCATAATTTCTTAAGAAATTAAGGTCTTATCTCAGATTTCTTTGAAATAAGACACGTTTTACGATTATTTTTTTGTATCTTTGCGCCTTGAAATTTCAAAAGAACAAAAAGTAATAGATGGAAACAACTGCAATTTTGCTGCTCCACTGTCCTGACCAACAGGGCATCATCTCGGAAGTGACTAAATTTATCACCGACAACAAGGGAAACATCGTTTACCTCGACCAATATGTGGACAAGGTAGAAGGCATGTTCTTCATGCGTATAGAATGGGAACTTGAAGGATTCCTCATCCCCCGAGACAAGCTTTACGACTATATCACGACGCTCTATGCCCAGCGCTATCAGATGAAGTTCAGTCTGTATTACAGCGACAAGCGCCCGAGAATGGCCATCTTCGTGTCGAAGATGAGTCACTGTCTCTACGACCTGTTGGCCCGATGGAAGGCGGGAGAGTTTAACTGCGATATCCCCTGTATCATCTCGAACCATGAGGATCTGCGCTATGTGGCAGACCAGTTTGGAATCCCCTACTACGTTTGGAGCATCAAGAAAGACCACTCTAACAAAGAGGAGGTGGAGAAAGCCGAGATGGAACTGCTGAAGAAAGAAGACATCTCATTCATCGTGCTGGCCCGCTATATGCAGATCATCAGCGACGAGATGATTGCTGAGTATCCGCATCATATCATCAATATCCACCACTCGTTCCTGCCCGCATTCATCGGAGCCAAGCCCTATCATCAGGCTTACGAGCGCGGTGTGAAGATCATCGGTGCCACCAGCCATTACGTGACGGCCGACCTCGATGCAGGACCTATCATCGAACAGGATGTGACACGCATCACCCACAAAGATACGCCAGAAAGTCTTGTGCTGAAGGGCAAGGATCTGGAAAAGATTGTTCTGTCGCACGCTGTATCGAAGCATATCCAGCGTAAGATTCTCACCTATAAGAACAAAACGATTATCTTCTCATAATGAACATAGCCATCGTAAAATATAATGCAGGTAACATCTACTCGGTGGTGAACGCCCTACGAAGGATGGGTATCGAGCCACTGCTCACCGATGATCCTGAAGAGTTGAGGAAAGCCGATCGCGTGCTCTTCCCAGGACAGGGCGAGGCGCGCGGGGCGATGGAATACCTGAAGGCCCGCAGGCTCGACGAGGTCATCCGCGACCTTAAGCAGCCCGTATTCGGCATCTGCGTAGGACAGCAACTGCTCTGCAAGCACTCTGAAGAGGGCGATGTGGACTGTATCGGTATCTTCAACGCCGAAGTGAAGCGCTTCTGCCCCGAGAAACATGAAGACAAGGTGCCCTGCATGGGGTGGAATGAGTTAGAGGTAAGTGGTGAGTGGAGAGAGGTAAGAGGTGAGTACCAAACGAACCCGCTGATGGAAGGACTCGGCGAACATCCCTATGTGTATTTCGTGCACAGTTACTATGTGCCAGTATGCGAGGAGACGATTGCGACAGCCAATTATATCCTGCCCTACTCTGCCTCGATGCATAAAGACAATTTCTACACCTGCCAGTTCCACCCCGAAAAGAGTGGCAAGGTAGGCGAGCAAATCCTCAAGAATTTCATGGAACTATGATAGAGTTAATACCCGCCATAGATATCATTAACGGTCAGTGCGTGAGACTGACGAAAGGCGACTACGACCAGAAGACCGTCTATCGCGACGCTCCTGCTGAGGTTGCCAAAGAGTTTGAGGCGCTTGGATTCAAGCGGCTGCACGTGGTGGATCTCGATGGTGCGAAGTCAAAGCATATCGTCAATGACGGTGTGCTGAAGGCTATCACATCCGAGACCCATCTCCAAGTGGATTTCGGCGGAGGCATCAAGACCGACGAAGACCTGGAGAAAGCCTTTACCTCGGGCGCAGCGATGGTGACTGTCGGCTCGATTGCCGTCACTAATCCCGACCTCTTCATGGGGTGGTTGGAGAAATACGGTGCTGAGCGCATGATACTGGGTGCCGACGTGAGACACGGGAAGATCAGCATCAACGGGTGGAAGGAAGATTCGTCAGAAGACCTCCTGCCCTTCCTGAAGAAATACATCGATGCAGGTGTGAAGAACGTGCTGTGTACGGAAATCTCCAAGGACGGTACACTCGCAGGCCCCGCCATCGAACTCTACCAGCAAGTGATGGACGCTTATCCGCAACTGCACCTCATTGCCAGCGGCGGTGTCTCATCCCAAGAAGACATCGTTGCCCTCGACAAAGCCGGCATCCCTGCCGTCGTGTTTGGAAAGGCTATCTATGAAGGAAAAATCAATCTGAAAGCATTATGGGACTGGCAAAACGCATAATACCCTGCCTCGACGTGAAGGACGGTGAGACCGTCAAAGGCACAAACTTCGTGAACCTGCGAAGTGCAGGCGATCCTGTGGCGCTGGGCAAGGCCTATAGTGAGCAAGGAGCCGACGAACTATGCTTCCTTGACATCACAGCCTCCTTCGAAGGGCGCAAGACCTTTACAGAGATGGTGACACGCGTGGCACAGGAAATCAACATCCCGTTCACCGTAGGCGGAGGTGTCAACGAACTAAGCGATGTGGAACGGCTACTCTATGCGGGTGCCGACAAGGTCAGTGTGAACTCTGCCGCCATCCGCAGGCCAGAACTTATCAATGAGATCACCAACCGCTTTGGGTCGCAGGTATGCGTGGTAGCCATCGATGCCCGTCTCGACGAAGACGGTTGGCACTGCTATCTGAAAGGCGGACGAGAGCGCACGGAGCGAGGGCTCTTTGAGTGGGCCCACGAGGCACAGGAACGCGGTGCAGGCGAGATACTCTTCACATCGATGAATCATGACGGTGTGAAAGAAGGCTATGCCAACGAGGCACTGCGCCAATTGGCCGATAACCTCTCGATTCCCATCATCGCCAGTGGTGGCGCGGGCTGCAAGGAGCATTTCCGCGATACCTTCATCGAAGGTCATTCTGATGCCGCCCTGGCTGCCTCAGTGTTCCACTTCGGTGAGATTCCCATCCCCGAACTCAAACAGTATCTGAAATCAGAAGGAATTAACGTAAGAATATGAAAATAGATTTTGAAAAGAGCGGCGGACTCGTACCCGCCATCGTGCAAGATGCCGTCACCAAGAACGTGCTTATGCTGGGTTATATGAACCAGGAGGCCTTCGACAAGACCATTGAAACGAAGAAGGTGACTTTCTGGAGTCGTTCACGTAACTGTCTGTGGACAAAGGGTGAGACATCAGGCAATTTCCTCCACCTCGTAGATATCAAAGTGGACTGCGATAACGACACACTATTGGTAAAAGCCCATCCTGACGGCCCCACCTGTCATACTGGCACCGACACTTGTTGGGCGGAAAACAATGACTCGAACCCGTTGCTCTTTCTGACTGAACTTCAGGACTTTATCTATCGTCGCCACGAAGAGATGCCTGAAGGCAGTTATACCACAAAACTCTTTAAGGACGGTGTAAAGCGTATCGCCCAGAAAGTTGGCGAAGAGGCATTGGAGTCGGTCATCGAGGCCTGTACGGGTACCAACGAACAATTATCGTACGAAGTGTCGGATATGCTCTATCACCTACTCGTGCTGCTCACAGCCAAGGGGATGCGTATAGAAGATGTGGCTGCCGAACTGCAGAAGCGCCACGATCCTAACTGGGATGCCAAGCGTCGGCATGCCAAGGCTGCAGGTGAAATGAAATAATCATAATAACAAATCATAAGAAGATGCTGATCAGTTACAAAAACGCCAATATTTACCAGCGACACGGTATCTGCGTCCTGAAGAATATAAACTTTCAGGTAGAGGAAGGACAGTTTATCTACCTTATCGGACGTGTAGGTAGCGGAAAGACCACCCTGATGCGAACCCTCTATTGTGAGCTTGACATCGATGAAGCCGACGAGGCCACGGTGCTGGGTCACGACCTACTGACCATCAGACGGAAAGAGATACCTGCCCTCAGAAGAGAGATGGGCGTGGTGTTTCAGGATTTCCAACTGCTTGCAGACCGTTCTGTCTATAAGAACCTTGAGTTTGTGCTGAAGGCTACAGGCTGGAAGAAGAAAGACGGTATCAGCGAACGTATTCAGGAAGTGCTGGAAGCCGTAGGTATGGGCGACAAAGGAGACCGCATGCCATTTGAGCTCTCAGGAGGCGAGCAACAGCGAGTAGCTATTGCCAGAGCCATTCTGAATCGTCCGAAGCTCATCCTTGCCGATGAGCCCACAGGTAATCTCGACCCTGAGACTTCAGTAGATATCATCAAACTGTTGTTCCGCATCTCCAACGAGGGAACGGCTGTAGTGATGTCAACCCATAACCTACCCCTGATTGAAGCCAACCCCAGCATCACCTATCGCTGTCAGGATGCGAAGATGGAAGATATAACTAACGATTTCCACCACTTGGTGATTGTGGATGACACACCTGATACGGACGAGACCAAGGTAAGGTATTCGGAAAGAGAAGAAATTTGATAGAACAATAAAAAAACATAAGATTATGAAAGTGATGAAATTCGGCGGTACGTCCGTCGGCACCCCACAAAGAATGAAAGAGGTGACCAATCTTGTTACCAAGTCAGGAGAGCCCGTCTTCGTTGTGCTCTCTGCTATGTCAGGAACCACCAACTCGCTTGTAGAGATTTCGGACTATCTCTATAAGAAGAACCCCGACGGTGCTAATGAGGTTATCAACCGTTTGGAGCAGAAGTATGCCAAGCATGTGGAAGAACTCTACAGCAGCAACGAGACAAAAGCTGCTACCAACGAGTTTCTTCGCAGCGAATTCGACTATCTCCGCTCATTCACCAAGGAACTGTTCACCAGTTTTGAGGAGAAAGCCATTGTGGCTCAGGGAGAAATCATTTCGACCAACATGGTAGTAAACTATATGAATGA
>JAEEGI010009642.1_pt1 | contig 21113 bp, 11 predicted proteins | sample 8958751 | NCBI WGS metagenome assembly JAEEGI01 (sample SAMN16246545, study PRJNA631951) | gut metagenome | biome: gut microbiome; feature: rumen; material: KS-attached | host: Bos | place: Iran: Karaj | collected 2018-10 | reverse complement strand
TCTATTTTATACAATATGAGAAAAATAAATTTTTATCATAATTATTATTTATTATTGTTGCTTTTATTAAGTTTTGCTTTTCTGTTAAATCTGCGTTTACATTTAATGATACTGATAATGATGAATCTTTCATTTTTTTTTATTTTTATTTTTCTATTAAAAATAAAATTAATTTTTTTAACATAATATATAAAATTTAATGTGTGTCAAAAAAATTTTTTAATAAATTAGAATAAATTGAAAAAAATAAAATCAAAATATTATTCTTTTTCATCTTCTTCATTATCATCTCCTTTATCATCTCCTTTATCATCTCCTTTATCATCTTCTTTATCATCTCCTTTATCATCTTCTTTATCATCTCCTTTATCATCTTCTTTATCATCTCCTTTATCATCTCCTTTATCATCTTTTTTATCATCTCCTTTATCATCTTCTTTATCATCATCTTTTTTATCATCTTCTTTATCATCTTCTTCATCAATAATTTTATCTAACTCATCTAAATTATCTTCTTCATTAAATAATTCTTCATTTATTTTAATTTCTTTATCTTTTTTTTCTTTTCCATCATTTATATTTGTATCTCCATCATTAATATTATTATTATTTTCATTGTTATCTTTTTCATCTTCTTCATTATCAATTTTAAGATCTTCAGCATTTTCATCATCCTTAAACAAATCAGCTTGCTTTTTAAACAATTGAACTCCAGTTAATTTACTTTTCATATTATCATTTTCTTGCTCATCTTTTTCTCCTTTTCTAAACTCATCTCTTTTTTTTTTCCATTCTCTAAAAGTTTCTTCAGTAACTTTAGTTCCATTTTCACTTATTCTAGCTCTTTCTTCATCAATTTGTTCTTCTAAATCCATAAATTCATCAATAGTCATATCTTCTTGAGCTTTATCTTTCTCAGTAATTAATATATAACCTTTTGGTAATGAATGTCTATAATGACATGTATCTCCATTTGGACATTCCCATTTCCATCCATAAATTTTTTTTTTAACTGCTTCTAAAAAATATTTACATACAATATTTGATTGAGGTATTCTTCCTTTTTTCTTTTCTTTTTCTTCTGCTATTTTATTTACTTCTTGTTCTTCATTTAATTTACTTTTTACATTTCTTAAATCAGTATATATATCAAATGTTCCTTGATTGAAATTTATATTTAAATCATGACTAAAAGGACATTTATCACCTAAAGTACAATTTCCATTTTTGAAATTTTCACATAATATATTTTTTGCTTGTTGTCCTTCTGGAACTTCTTGTGTTTTAACTGCTGTTATTTGCTTATATAATGAAGCTAAAAATGCTTCTTCTTGTCTTGCTTTTTTTTTTTCAGCTTTTTCTGCATATTTTTTTGATTTGTCTTCTACTCCTAAACCTACTTTTTGACGGGTAACGTTTTCTATACCTTTTATATATTTTTGAACTGCTGCTGATTTTTTTTTGTTTTTTAATCCAAATGTCTTATCTTCTACTATTTTTTCTACTTTTTTTTCTGCTTTTTTATTGTTTGCATTTGAACTTTTTTTTGGAGGCATTTATTTTTTCAAGATATTTAATTAAATTTTTGGAATATTTAATTTATTTATTTTTATATATTATTTTCAGTTTATATTATAATTTAATAGAATTTATTCTATTTAATTGCATTTTTTTTCTTTTTTGATAAAAAATAAAATTAAATTGGATTTAATATTATCTATTGGATATACTTTTAAAAAACTTGAAAAAGATAAATTCTTTGAATAAAAATTTTTTTAAAAAAAAATTTGTTGTTTTTTCTTTTAAAAAATTTAGTTTAATTAATTATTTAATAGATATTCAAGATGATATTTTATATTGATGATAAATTTAAAGATAAATCAGAAGAATCTTTCTTAATAAGAGTTTAATTGTTTTTAATCAATATTTAATTTATAAAGACTTTGATTAAACTATGAAATTACTCTCAAATAAATTATGGACAACTATTAGTAATATAAAAGACAAAAATTATTAAATCTCAAAATTTTATTTTTAATTTGGAACAAAAAATTTACTTTGTTATCAATAAAGATTATATATATATTTAAATAATTTAAATAAATTATGTTTTATTAAAAATTTATATCAAATTTAAATTGAATATATAAAATGAAATTTTTGAATTTAAGTGTTAATAATTTCTATTTGAACTATTTTTATATATGGTCTTTTTTCCAAATAATTTATTCCATTGTAATTTTTATTTTCAATGATTTCACCATTTATAAAACAATAATTATTTTTATTCATTTTTTTTGTATTTGAATTTTGTTGATATTGTAAATCTAAAATTTCTCCAAAATAATCAGTTAATCTATCATTTTTATTTTTATGATTTTTCATAAATGAATAACCATAAATAATATATTGTTTTGAAATAATTTTATTTATAAATTTCTCATTTATTTTATCTAAAATTTTAAATATATTATCCTTTAATATACTTTCATAAATATCTGATAATTCTTTTTTACTTAAATCTAATAATTTTATTAATTCATTATCATCTATAAATGATATTGCTTCATATGAACCATCATCAATAATTATTTTTCCTTTTAATTGTAAGTTTGAACATTCTGGAATTATAGAATTGTTTTCTTTAAAAAATCCTTCTATGTTTAAGAATTTTTTAATAGTAATTAAATATTTTTCTAAATTTCTTGAACATAAATTCGATGTTAAATTAATTATACTTTGAAAATTTCTTTTTGATATATTTTTGATTTTGTTTCTATTATATCTCTCTATTTCCTCATCTTTAATAAGATAAATATTTTCATTGGAACTTCTTAAACTATTTCTTAAAATAATTTTATAATTGCTATTGAATTTAATGATATAATTTTTGAAGATGACTAACATATTTTTTTTTAAATCAATATATAGTTGCCTATCTTTTTTTATTATAATAGAAATAATATTTAAGTCAATTAAAGAATCCACTTTAATTATAGCTCCTTTATTGTCATTTAAAATACGAATTTTATTTATTATTCCAATAATAGTTACTTCCTTTTCAATTTGATAATCAAAAAGATTATTAATTGGAATTAAACTATTTTTTAAAGGATATTTAAGTAAATTTTCAAAATCAAAAAATGAAGATGGAAAAATACTTATTATTTTACTTATTCCATTACTATCTAAAGTTCTTATGAAATCAAATTCATTATTTTTTGCTATATCAATGTTAATATCATATTCCGAATCTACTAATTGTTTCATTTGAAGATAAATTTTGGTTTCAAAAGTTGGAGAAAAGACTAAAGAATATTCATCTGAGTTTATTTCTAATATTGGTCTTAAATTTGTAAAAATAACAAAAGAATTTTTTTGAATTTTTAAAAGATTATTTTTTAATGTATCAGTAACTTTTCTTATGCTTATATGATAAATATTTTGTTTGTTTTTAATTTTAATATATAATTTTAAAAACATAGTTTTTGTTATTTTTGTAAAAAAATCATCCTTATCATCTATTCCTTTTTTAATTGAATCAATTTCTCCTTTTATATTATATAAATTTTCATTCATTTCTTTTTTTAAATGTAATAATTTTTGTTGAATTTTAACTTTAGAATTTAAATTCTCTTCAATTTTTTTAATATCATCATATAGTTGTTCCACCTGAGAAAAATTTAGATATTGTAATTGCTCTTTTAAAAGTAAATTTTTTTTCTCTTCATCAATAATATCTTTATTTTTTACTTTTAAAAATTTATATGTAGGCTCGTAATCCATTTTTGAATTAATAGACATTTATTAAAAATTATTTATAAATAAATATAAATTAATTAATAACCATTAAAATTTTTTTTTAGATTAGTTCTTCTTATTTTTATCATATTTAAAATATTATTTTTTAATCTAATATTATCTTTTGTTTGTAGATATGGATCTCCCAATTTTATTAAATTTATATATATGATTAAATCAATAAAATAATTAGGTAAATCATTTTTGTTTGTAAAAAAATTAAAAATTTGTGTTATATTTTCTTCGGCTTCTTTATAATTTCTATTTTTTATATTTATTAAAGCTAATCCATAAAACAAATTTATTTTGAAATGAATTTCTTTTATAAATTCATTATTTCTTTTTGAATAATAATTAAGATTTAAATTTTGAATCATCTCTTTATGTTTGTTTAAACTATTTATTATACAATTTTTGGCTTTATCATAATATTTTAAATTTATATATGCTTCAATTTCATATTGTTCAATTTTTATATAAATATCTTCTGTAATTTTCAAATTCCTTTTCCTAAATTCTTTTATTGTAATTATAATTTCACTCCATTCTTCTCTTAAAGAAAAACAAAAAATTAGATTTAAATAAGTTTCACATAAAATATTTATATTTATTCTTAATTTATAATTAGAAGAAAATTGATATTTCTCTTTATTATCTTTTTCATATTCACTTTTATAAATTTCAATTATATTTTTTACTGATTCTTGTTTCTTTAAATTCTTTTTTGAAAGAAAAATAACATTTTTAAAAGAATTAATAGATTCATTTAAATAAATAGAAGTTTTAAAAGGGTTATTAGGATTATGTGTACATCTTAAAATTATCCTTTTTCTATTATTATTATTTTTTTTATTATTGGTATTTTCCTCTAACTCATAATTATAGTCTCTTAAAAAATCTTTGTATAGTTCATCAATTGAATTATCATCTTTTGAATCTTTATTTTCATTATCATTTTCATTTTCAAAATCAATACTTATACAATCTTTATCAGTTTTAATTTCATTATTTTCTTCTTGTTTATAACCTTTAGTGAGATTTATTATAGAAGAAGAGTTATTATTTTTATTTGAATTATTTAAATATTGACTCAATTCTATTTCTTTTGAACATAATCCTAATCTAAACCATGTTTTATAATTATTTTTCATAAGACTGATTTTTGATAATTTTAATAAAATAGCTCTTGCTTCTATATATTTTCCTTGATAAAAATAAGTAAGAGCTATATTAAATTCTATTGAACAAACATAATTTATTCTAAAATCAAAATTTGTGTTTTTGTCTTTGATTTTTAATGAATTTATATAAATATTTATAGCCTGTCTAAAATGAAATTCAGCTATAAAGTAATTTTTTAGTTTTAAATTTAATATTCCTAAAGAATTATGATAGAAAAAGTCCATATCTGTTTCTTGTAATGATTTTAATTTTTGAAAACTTTTTTCAAAATTTAAATAATAATTTTTTTGAACTTTTAAGTATATATATAACTTTTCCAATCTTCTAAAAATGTTCAGTTCATTTATAAATTGACATTTTTGAATAAGAACTTTATATTGTTTGGAATATTTTTTTGAATTTTTAATATCAAGAATCATTTTTAATAGATTAATATAGCAAAAAACATCATCCCAAGTTTTTGAAAATTGATTCATAATTTCATTGTCATTTAAATATTCGAAAATTTTTACTTCATCATCTGTATAATCATAAAAAGAATAACGTTCATTAAGTGTAAATAAAACTTTTTCTAATGTTCTTAAAACCATTTCAGTTATTTCATTATAATCCAAATAAATAAAAATTTCAATTAATATTAATGTAGTACTCAAATAAATAACCCATTTATAAATTATTTTTTTAGAATTTGGAAAAATATGTGATAAATATAAATTTATTGTTGAAAAAAGAGAGTTAATATTTCCATTTTTTAAATAAAAAATTACTTTATTATAAAGAAGTAGATTTTTTCTTGCTAATTTATATTTTAATTCTTCATTATTTATATCATTTGAATCCCACACACAAAAATCATATAAAGTTTTATCAAAAAAAATTTTAAATTCTTCTTGATTTGGAAAGCAATAATTATTATTTTGATTATATTTACTTTTTTTAGAATTTTTATTTCTATTTTTTTTTTTATTCAAGTTAATATCAATGTTTTTATTTTGTGAATTAAAAAATAATTTATACCTTATTAAAAGATTATTCCATTCAATAGAAGAGTTAATTTTACTATCATCATTACCTGGTTCATTATAATTTTGATAATATTGACAATTTTTTAAATTTACTAAACATTTTTCATAATTTTCATAATTAAAATAATTTAATGTGTTAATAGCTAAATCATTATATTTTTTATTTAAATAATTTTGTGATTCTTCACAAAAAGATTCTTTATATATTTGATTATCAAAATTTTTTTCATAATCTTCTAAAATCTTACATAATATATAAAACCCATTTTTATATGCTAATTGATAAGGAGTTAAAGAATCATTATTTTTGGATTTTAAATCATCCAATTTACAATAATATAATATAATTTTTAAACACATTATAGAATTTTTAGGTCCTAAAACTGCACAATGAAGTAAATTATTTTTTTTATTGTTTTCATGTCTTGTTTTAACATATTTAATTAAATTTAAAGTCATAATATACCATCCTTTTTTTAAACAAATTCCCAAAGGAACATCTCCATCTCCATCAGGAGTATCAAGTAAAGAAATCATATTTTCATATAAATTTTTATCTTTTTTACAATAATTATTAAGTAAATAATCAAAAATTTCAATTACATCATTTTCATAAAAATTTTGAATAAATAAATAATGAATTGCATTTCTATTATATTTATCCTTTATATTAAAATTTATAGTTTCTAATTCATTATCTTGATCTTTAATTCTTGGATATTCTAAAATTGTCTTTATTAAATAAATATCTCCTTTTTTTAATATTATCATTAAAATTGTAGAATTTTCTTCTGGAAGTTGTAAATTTATTTTTATATTCAAATTCATTAAGATATGAATACATTTTTCATATTCTGGGTTTTGAAATTCAAATTTAAAAATTAATTTTCTAAAAGCTATGTTCAGTCTTTGAGTTGAATATATATTCTTTTCTGTTAATTCTTTTAATTTTTTTGAATTTCCAGTTTCACTATAAAGAAATAAATTCTTCACACATTCAGGTATATTATCTGTTTGAATATTATTTGAAGTTAAATTTTCTTTTTTTTCCATAAATTATATTTTTTTTGAAAAATTCATTTTTAAAAATTAATTAATTAGGTTTAAAAAAAAAGAATAATATTTTTTATTAAAAGAAATTATAGAAAACAAAAGAATTTCATTTAATTTTTTTTATAAAGACTTTTGATTAAAATTTGTTTATTTTGAAATTTAATATTTTATATTTCTTCTTTATGTAAATTTCTTTTTATATTCTTTTTTCGTATTTAGATAAAATAATTATTTAATTTTTTTCCATGAAATGATAATTTTATATAAATTTATTTAATAAAATCAAATGAATGTATATACAATTCCAAAATGTGATGAAAATGAAATCAATAGAATATTAGATATGGGAATCCAACAATTAAAAAATTTACATTGCCCAGAAAATAATAATCAAATTAAATTAAATTCACCAAAAAAAATAAAGAAATCAACAACAATATCAACAAATCATAAATCACCAAAAAAAATTTCTACTACTTATTCATTGAATAAATCAGGAGATACATTAGATAAAATAAAAGATGGTTTAAAACAAGTTGGAGCAAGTATAAATAATATAGAAAAAAAATTATTTAAAGGAAAAAATCCTTTATTGAATAATTCACAAAAATCTTTTTCAAATGAAAATATAAACAATGAAAAAATTGATTTAATAACAAAATATGAAAATGCAAATATTAATGATCCTTGTAATAACTGTTCTTCTGATGAAGAAAAATGTTCTGAAAGATTAAAAATAAATCAAAGACAAAATTTATTAAATAAATTAGAAGATAGAGAAAGAGAATTAAATAATTTAAAATTGCAAAAAGAAAATATTGAAAGAGATAAATTTAAATTAAAAAATGATTTGGAAAATTTAAGAAAAGAATTAAGAGAAACTAAATATAATAAAGAAAAAAATGAAAAAGAAATTGAAACTTTAAATGTTTATAAATTAGATTTAGATAAAATGACAGAAGAATTTAATCAACTTCAAAATCAATTAAAATTAAGTGAAGAAATTAGAGAACAACAAAAAGAATTAATTGAAAAATTAGAACAAAATATTGAAGATTTAAGAAATGGATCAGAAGGAAATATCATTGATTTTGAAAATATTCATAAAAGAAATAAAGAAGATGAATTAGAAAAAATGAAAATTAAAGAAGGAAAACAACTTGCTAAAAAAATTAAACAAAAGTTAAAAAGTAATAGAAGTAAATCTAAAAATAAAATTACTTATCAAAAAAAAAATAAAAAGTAAATATTATTCATTTTTTTTTTATTAAATTTAATTTTATTTAATCAATTTGTTTTTATTTTCTTTTTTTTCCAATAAATTTATATAAAAAAGTGTTAAGCAAAGATTTCTTAAAATCAGGATTTAAATTATAATCTTCATTTTGCTGAATTAAAGATTCTAAACTAGGTTAATTATTATAATTATTCTCATCAAAATTTTAAAAGTAAATTCAATGTCATTATTATTGTAAAACTTTTAAACTCATTTAATTGATATGAATACTAAAAATCCAAATCTTCAGTTTTTATTTTTTCAAATATAATTTTTTATTTATATAAAAATATCATTATTATCATTTATAACAATCATTTTAAATTTGTTTCTTTATTTCTTCTTATATATTCATTCTCTTTTTCCATTTAGATTTTTTTTAATTTATTTTGAAGTGAATCTTTCTTTAATTCAGTCATTTTTTATATATCTAAATTATTCTATAATAAATTCATTCTTTTCATTTTTTTCTTTCTTTTGTTCATATATATGATCTAAATCTTTTTATGTTTTGTTAATTGTTAAATATTTATATGTTTTAAATTCTTTTAAATGATATTTTTGCAGAATTATTTAAAATTGTTTTCAGAATTATTATTTATTTATCCATTTTTATTAGTTGATTAATAAATGTTATATTATAAATATCATTTGGATTTATTAATTGAAATCTTCATATTTAATAATTTAAAGTTAATTATTATTCATTGGTTGATATTGAATATAAGGATAAAATTTGTATTATTCTTCACTTTTGGGAATTCATATAATTGATTTAAAATTATATAATACATTTTTTTTAATGTAACTGTATCTCATTTAAATTTTATTTTAAAGGTTTCGGCGACAACATAAAATATGAATAATTCAAAAATTATTAATTAAATCGAAATTCAAAATTAAAAATTAAATAATTTATAAAATATTATTCATTTTCCTTTTAATAAATAATAAAAACAATGGACAAAAATGTAAGAATGAAAAAACTAAAAAACAAACAAATAAAATAGCTTGAATTTTTAGAAACTCCAATAAGAATAACATTAATAGGAAAGTCAATGGTAGGAAAATCATGTTTAACATATAGATTTATAAATTATAATATTCCAAAATCACATGAACCCACAGTGGAAGATAGATTTATATCAATAACAAAAATACATGAAAATAAATATAATATAGAAATATTAGATACAGGAGGAGATGAAGAATATCAAAATTCAATGGATTTTTGGATAAGTTTTGGTGAGGGTTTTCTTTTAGTTTTTGCAATTAATGATGAAAAAAGTTTTAATACTTTAAAATATAAAAGAGATAGAATTATTCGAATTAAAAATGGAAAAGTTTGCCCTATTTTATTAGTTGGAAATAAGCAAGATTTAGATAATCAAAGAAAAATAAATTATTCACAAGCTAAAGAATTAGCTAATAAATGGGGTTGTGAATATATTGAAACTTCTGCAGAAACTAATTTTAATTGTAAAGAAGCTTTTGAAATTCTTGCCAAAAAAATTATCCAAATTAAAATAAATGATTTAAAAAAAAAAAGGACATGCTGCTGTTGTTAAATCTATTAAAATATTATGTTTTCAGTTAGTTTATTATTTTAATTAGATTTAAATTAATTAATAATTCTTAATTTATGTATTTTATTTATTTTAAATTTTGAGAAAAAACTAAATCTTTGTTATTATATATTTTAGAAATAAAAATTTTTTTAAAAAAATGGAAGACAAATCAATATTAGGAATAGATTTAGGAACATCATTTTCAAGATTATCAATATGGAGAAATGGGAAAGTAGAAATAATTCCCAATGAAAATAAAGAAAATAAATTTCCTTCAATAATATCTTTTTTAAAAAATAAAAGATTAATAGGGACAAAAGCCGAAAAAGAAATTTCAAAAAATTTCTCAAACACAATTTATAATATTAAACGTATAATAGGGAAAAATTACAACAGCCATGAAATAAAATCATTTTCTCAAAATGTCCCATTTAACATAATAGAAGGGGCAAATAATAAGCCAAAAATAGAAATAGAATATAAAGGAAACAAACAATCTTTTTTCCCAGAAGAAATATTATCATACCAATTATCAAAATTAAAAAAAACTGCAGAAAACTATTTAAATAAAGAAATACAAAATATAGTAATTTCTTGTCCATCTTGTTTTGATCCAATACAAAGAAAATCAATTTTTCTTGCAGGAAAAATAGCAGGAATAAATATAATTAGATTAATTAATGATCCAATTGCTGCTTCTATTTCTTATTGTTATAATGAAAGATTAAATAATATAAATTTGGATGAAAAAAAACTTTTAATTTTAGATGTTGGAGGAGGGTTTGTCGATGCTTCCATTATTTCTTTGGATAATAATGTTATTGAACTTATTAGTACTAAAGGTTATAATAACGTAGGTGGGGATGATTTTACTAAATTATTATTAAAACATTGTATTAAGGAATTTTCAAAACAAAATAAAGCTGATATCAAAAATAATTTAAATGCTATTAATAGATTAAGAAGAGAATGTGATATTGCTAAAATAAAATTAAGTAATTCAGAAGAGGTAGATATTGATATTCACAATATAATTGATAATGAGGATTTTCATATAACTATAACTCGTTTTACATTTGAAAATATATGTGAAGAATTATTTAATAAAATTAAATCTTTAATTGAAGATATTTTATTTGATGCAGATTTAACAAAAGATAATATTAATGAAATTATATTATTAGGTGGTTCTTCAGAAATACCAAAATTAAAACAAATTCTTAAAGAATTTTTTGGAAAGGAAATTTCAAATAAAAATAAAGATGAAGAATCAATAGCAATTGGTCTAGCAATTCAAGGAGCAATTATTGAAAATATTGAAGATAAAAAATTACAAAAATATGTTTTATTAGATATTTATCCTATGAGTATTGGTGTACAATTAGAAGATGGAAAAATGGATATAATTATTGAAAAAAATTCATTAATTCCTATTGAAAAAGTAAAAAAATATACTACTTTTGTGGATGAACAAACTGAAATTTATCTTCAAGTTTTTCAAGGAGAAAGTGAAGAAACTAAAGACAATAAATTTTTAGCTAATTATTTTATTTCAAATATACCAAAAAAACAAAAAGGTCAAGGAAAAATTGAGATTAAATTTGAAGTTAATATTGATGGAATTTTAATTATTACTGCTGAAGAAAAAGGAGAAGATAAACGAATAAAATTAAAAGTTTTAATGGAAAATGATTTTGATGAAGAAAATATATCTGAAATGATTCAAAGATTAAAAGAAATGGAAAGAAATGAAAAAATATCTGATGAAGAAAATGAATGTATTAAATTATCTTTAGGTTATTCTCTTTATTATGGAGAAATGGTATTTGTAATTCCTAGAAATACATTTATTCCTTGTTCTCAAAGAATTCAAAGTTTAATTTTAAATCACAAAAAAATAATTTTAAATATATATGAAGGGGAAAGATTATTAGCTAAAGAAAATAAATTTTTAGGAAATTGTATATTAGATGATATTTCTGAGAAAGAAGAAAAAGTTGAAATTAAATTTTCTGTTGATGAAAATTATATATTAAAAGTGAGTTTAAATGTGAATGATAAAAATAATGAATTAAGAGTTAAATTAGATAAATTAGATGATGAAAATATTATTAATGAAAAAATTAAAGAAAGTCAAGAAAGTAAAGAAGAAGATAAAAGAATATTAGAAAATAATAAAATGAAAAGTAATCTTATTAATTATTGTTTTAAATTAAAAAGAGAAGGAAATGATGAAGAAAAAATTAAATCTAAAATTACTTTAAATTGGGTAAAAACTCATCAAAATGAAAATAAAGAAATATATGAAAAAAAATTAGAAGGTTTAAAAAATAATTTAATAATATAAATATTTAATCATTCAAAAGATTATAAATGAAATATTTAAAAATATTACTTTATAATATAAAAATTTATCTCTCTTTGAAAAAATACCACAATTGAGATTTAAGCTATATCTTTCTTATTTACTTTCTTTTAATATTTGATTCACCCCATTTATTTATATTTTTTTATTTTTTTATTTTATAATGTTTTTTTTAAAAATAATTATTTAACTAATTAAAAACATAATGACCTTTATTTATTTAAAATATCCAAAAATAAATATTTTTCTAAGTATAAAAAAATAATATATCCAAAGTATATAAATATAATAAACAACAAATAAATATAATTAAATGTTAAAATTAAAACTCCTATTCCTCCTATTTTCATCAATATTCACCTTCCATATAATATCTTTTAAAGAAAGTTCAACTCCAAATTTACTTGCTACTCCAGAAGAAGTAAAATCCAAAATAATGAGTGCTTTAAGAAAAGAAGCAGCAAAATATAGATATAATTATCCAAGTGGATATTATAGTATAATGACAAATTTAGCAAGTACAACATCAATTAAAATGGATAAAATTTTATATAATCAGATAGATAGATTAACATACTCACATGGTTTTCCTCCAGATGTAGTTAACAAAATTAAAAAAATAAAATATGTTCAAAATACTTTAGTTTATGATTCCTTTGATTTTTCAAATAAAAAATCATCAACAAATCTTCAAACAACTTTTGGAATTGGAGCAAGAATAGACTCACAATATTTATATGTTACTTATGTTAAAGGAGAATCATCAGCAAAAACAATTCAACAATACCAAACTGTTAGTAGAAGAAAATGTTCTGGAATTTTGTTTTGGAGAAAATGCAGAAACATTATTGAAAGAGTAAAAAGAGGTTTTACAGCTGCTGAATTAAATAAAATGATGCAAGCTTTAAAAGCAAAATATGCAGAAACAATGAATAATGTTTTAGATTTAGATCAACAAAAAATGATAGATAAATTTAAAAGTTATGCAAATGAAGTAAAAAAACAATTACCTTACCCTAGTAATTATGCAAGATTTATTGTAGATTCAAAAACAACTCTTGATTTTAAAACTGTTACATATGGATATGGATATCCTACTGTTTTTTCTTCTGACATTCAAAGTGATATTAGCACAGTTCAAAATAAACCAAATTCAATTAAACCTTTCTTTTATACAAATGGAGCTAAAGCAAACCCTAAAGATCTTTATTTTATGATTGGTATTATTTATAATAATGCTCAAAATAAAGTTACAGTTTCTTATGCATATGGAACAGGATCAGTAAAATTATATCATGGTTATTGTGATCAAGGAGATAAATGTGGAGATGATGAAGAGTGTAAAAGTAGTTGTAATAGTTATAAAAGAAGATATAAAAATATTGAAAATCCTTTAAATCCAAAACTAAATGCTCAAGTAAGGCAAAAAAATATTGAAAATATTCAAAATTATGTTTATGCTGAATTGATTAATAGTGTGGTTAAAACACTTAATGGTATTGTTTTTAAATAAATTCTAAAATTTTTATTATTAGAAAAAAATTAAATTTTTTAATTTTTGTATTTCAATTTAATTGTAACTGATTTATGTAATATTTCTTTAACAATAAATCAAGAAGAAGATTATGAAATATTGATAAATTTAAAGAAGATATTTTTGGAAAATATTATAAAGATGTATAACATTTTTAATAACATTTCAAAAGAAGTAAATATAAAGATAATCTTTATTAAATTGATTAAAAGAAATTTTCATTATATTTTAATAAGTAGAAGATAAAATCTCCCTAACATTATATCAAACAATTTATTTAAAATAAGAAATTTAATATATCTTTGGTGAATAAATTGAATTTTGGAGTATTGAATAAAAATGATTTAATAGATGATAAATTTTAATATAATAATTAAATATTCTGAATTAGAAAATATATGTGAAGAATTATTTAATGAAATTCAAAAAATTATAGATACAAATATAGAATAAAAACTCATTAGAAAAAATGAGATGATATTTTTTTTATATGAAAATCAACATGTATACCAAAATTAAAATAAATAATTTGAGATTAGTTTAAAAAAGAAGTTTCTAATGAATTCAATCCTTAACATTCATTTTTAATAGGAACTTCAATTTTAAGTTTAATTGAAAAAAATATTGAAATTAAAGAATTATATTCCTCAATTAATAGATTATAACTTCTTTATCTTCATGAATTAGATTAAGAATATGGTGAAAAGCATATTATTCTACCTAAAATAATAAATTTAAATTTAAAATAAATTATTCAAAGTTTTTAACACTCAAAAAGATATTAATCACACTATAATTTATCAAAAGAAGGAAATAATATTAAAAAAAATAATTGTTTAGTGAATTGAATTATTGTTAAACAATATATTAATAAAGACTCAATTTTTGAATTTAATTACTCATTAGCCGTAAATAGGGTTTTAAAAATAGAGAAAGAAAAAATTGGAATTGTGAGGAAAAAAATTAAATCTAAAAATCACTTTAAATTGGGTAAAAACTCATCAAAATGAAAACAAAGAAATATATGAAGATTTAAAAAATAATTTAATAATTTAAATATTTAATTATTAACATATTCAAGAGTTGAATTTTTATATATATATATATATATAAAATATAATTAAATTATTAAATATAGATTCTCATATGGCAATTTAAATTATATCCTTACAAAATCACTCAAAACTACAAAATAAACGACCCTAAATATATAAATAAAAATCTAAATATTATTTCATTTTCATAATTGTATAAAAATACTCATTAGGGTCAAAATTTTTAAGATATCCAATTATGCTTTTTTTAAAATATTTCACAAACTTCAACTGTTCTTTTTTAATATGTTTTTTAAAGTCCCAAACACCATGTAACCATTCATCAATTTTACCATCTTTCCAAATTCCATATTTAATATTTTTCCCAATAATTCTTATTCCAACACCATCTCTAATTCCTTTTATAAAAAATCCACAAAAAGCATTTAAAGGTTTTTTACTCCATATATATATTCCAAAACCATTTTTTTCATTATTTTCATATTCTCCAAAATAAATATCTCCATTTTTCCATTTAAAAATTCCAACTCCTTCAAAATTACCATTATTAATTTTTCCAGAATATATTCTATCATCAAAATAAGAAAAAATTCCATAACCATTCATTTTATTATTATCCCATTCACCTTCATAAGTAGTTCCATCTGGCCACCGATATAATCCAACTCCATGTTTTTTATTATTTAAATATTCTCCTTGATAATAATTTTGATCATACCATAATTCTATTCCATATGTATTTATATAATTTTTATCCCAAATTCCTTCAATTTTATTATTTTTTATTTGAAGTAAACCATAACCTTGTGGAATATTTTGATTATAAAAACCTGAAAAAAGAGTTTCTTTTTCTTTATTATAAAATTTTCCAACTCCATTTATTTTACTTTCAGCAAAAATTGATGTTAAAGTACTTCCATCTTTCCATTTAATTATATTAAAACCATCTTTTATTTTTGAGAAATTTAAACCTTTTTGTTTTTTTAAAGTGAATTGACCATTAATTTCAACTTCTTGTGTTTGATTAAAAAAACTTTTTTTAATTGTAAATTTATGATTAATAGGTGATTGTTGAAAAGGGATATTAGCGTTTGCTAAAGAAGTAAAAGAATCAAGTGAATGAATTGATTTTGATGATTTAGGTGAAATAGAAGTTTGTTTTAAACTTAAAATTTTTCCTTGTGAACTTCCTGAAATTTCACTTTGTATATCTTCTTCACCTTCATAATTTATTTCTCCTATTTTTTTATTCAATAACATTAAATCAATTCCACTTCCTATTGATTTACTTCTTTTAAATTTTAAAAAATTACTTAAATTATTGTTTATTATTGTATTTTCTGCTTTTGATTCAATCATTTCATTATTAGAATTTATATTTTCTGAAGTTGATTGTTTTGTTAAAGGAATTAATGGAATTTGAACTACTATATTTTTATTTTCTTCTAATTTTGCTTTTATTTCTTCTCTTTTTTTATATCCTCTGTAAAAACTTTGAATTTTTGTTATATATGATGCAAAAAAGAAAATATTATTGAATGCATCATATGGAATTATTATGTTTAAGTCTTTACTATTGTTTAAATCACTTTTTAAACTTGAATTACTTATTATCGGAGAATTTGGATTGTTTATTGAATTTAATGTATTTAAAATTGCATACTGATTTGTACAACAAATTCCATTCCCCATATTTATTTAATTTTCATTTTTGATTTTAGTTCTATTTTTTAAAAATTTATAAATTATAATATTTAATGATATACTCACCAATTAATAATTTATAAAAATATGACAGATAATGTCGCTGAACCAGCATTAGGAATTGACTTAGGAACAACATATTCATGTATGGCAATATGGAAAAATGGAAAACCAGAAGTAATACCAAATCATGAAACAGGAAATCGTACTACTCCTTCAATAGTTGCTTTTAACAAAAAAGATAGAATTGTAGGTGATGCAGCAAAAAATCAAGCAGTAAGGAATTATGAAAATACTATATATGATGCAAAACGTCTTATTGGAAGAGATTTTAATGATCCTGAAGTACAAAAGGATATTAAATTATGGCCATTTAAAGTTACTCAAGGAAATAATAATAGACCTGTAATAGAAGTAGAATTTAAAGGAAAAAAAGAAAAGTTTTATCCTGAAGAAATATCAGCATGCATTTTAACAAAAATGAAACAAATAGCAAAAGAATATTTGGGAAAAGAAGTAAATGATGCAATTATAACATGTCCTGCGTATTTTGATGATCTTCAAAGAAAAGCAACTCAAGATGCAGGAAAAATTGCAGGATTAAATGTATTAAGAATAATAAATGAACCAACTGCTGCTGCAATTGCTTATGGACTTGATAAAGATAATCAAGGAGAAAAAAATATTTTAATATTTGATTTAGGTGGAGGAACATTTGATGTAACTATTCTTTCTATGGATAATAATTTATTAGAAGTTAGATCTACTCGTGGAGATATGCATTTAGGAGGAGAAGATTTTGATAATAAATTAGTCGAAAATTGTATAAAAGAATTTAAAGAACAAACAGAAATTGATATTAGTAATAATAAAAAAGCTAAAATTAGATTAAAAATTGTATGTGAAAAAGCTAAAATTAATTTATCGTCAACTCAAGAAACTACAATTGATATTGATAATTTAGCTGATGGAGAAGATTTTAATTTAACTATTTCTCGTCCTGAATTTGAAGATATGTGTAAAGAACATTTTGATAAATGTATTCCTATTGTTGAAGAAGCAATAAAAGATGCAAAAATAACAAAAGAAAGAATTAATGATATTGTGCTTGTAGGAGGTTCAACTCGTATTCCTAAAATTCAACAAATAGTAAAAGAATATTTTGGAAAAAACCCAACAAAAAATATTCATCCTGATGAAGCAGTTGCAATAGGAGCAGCAATTCAAGGAGCAATAGCTAATAATGTTGAAGAAGAAGGATTAGAAAGATTAATATTATTAGATGTAACTCCTTTATCTTTAGGATTAGAATTAAATAATGGTGAAATGGATGTTCTGATTAAAAGAAACACAACTATTCCATGTGAGAAAGAAGAAAAATATAGAACAGTAAGAGATAATCAGCAAGACATAAAAGTTAAAGTATATCAAGGGGAAAGAAAATTAGCAAAAGAAAATAAATTTTTAGGAGAATGTTTTATTTCAAATATTCCACCAAGACCAAAAGGACAAGTAATAGTTACAGTTAATTTTTCAATAGATATAAATGAATTTTTAGTTGTAACAGTAAAATTAAATATTTCAAGTCAAGAAAGTAATTTAATAATTAGAATGGATAAATCATTTCCACCAGAAGTAATAGAAGAATTAATACAAAAAGCAAAAGAGATGGAAGAAGATGATAATAAAATGATTGAAGCTACCAAAGCAAAAACAAGATTACAAGATTTAGCAATTAGATTGAAAAATGAAGATAGTAATGATGTTAAAAAGAAAGCTGAAGAAATATTACAATGGGTTAAAAGTAATCAAGATGAAGATAAAGAAGTTTATGAAGAAAAATTCAAAGAATACTCTAAAATAAATCACCCAAAAGAATTCAATTATAACAACAAACAAATTTGCAAAAATTACAACGAAGAATATTACTACTCACAATTATCCTTAGGTTTTGGACTTTTAAGTGGAGAAATGGTTTTTATAATAAAAAGAAATTCATTAATTCCATGTCAAAAATTATATACTTATTCAACAGAAAAAGATAATCAAGAAAAATTTATATTGAAAATTTATGAAGGAGAAAGAAAAATAGCAAAAAGAAATAAAAAATTAAAAGAAATATTACTTAATATTCCTCAAAAACCAAAAGGAGAAGTTAAAATTGATATTAATTTTTTTTTAAATGATAAAAATACTCTTTTAATTAAAACAAAAATAAAGAATACAGGTGAAATAAATGAAGAAATGATTAATATTGATTCAGTAAATGAAAATGAAATTCAAGAGATAATAAATGTATCAAAAAAAATGGAATTCATTGATAATGAAATAATGAAAAGAATGAAATCTAAAAATACATTAGAAGATTATGTTTATAACACCAAATTTAAAGTTGAAAAAACTATTGAATGGATGAAAAATCATCCAAAAGAAAATAGTGAAAAATATGAAGAAATATTAAAAAAATTGAAAGAAGATATTATATGAAAATTAGTCTCATTGACTTTCACAGAAATAAAATTATATAAGGAATAATTATTAGTTATTTAGAGAAGAATTATTTTTCTAATTTTTATAAATAGAACTTTAATAAGTATAATATAAAAAAGATTTTATTTCTTATTTAATTAAATTTATATTTTATAATACAGAAAATAAATTATATCAATTTTATTTATACTCAAAAAACCATTTTCTTTTTTTCAAATCATAAATATGTCTTCCATGATTATTAGTATTACTAATATTTTTCCAATCAATAGCAATAACTTTATCTTGATATACAGTTGCATTAAATTTAAAATTAGCAGAAATAATAATATCTTTCCCTCTATAAATAGTTTGTTTTTCAGGATCTAAAATAAAAGATTGATGATATAATTTTCCACTTTTATCTCTTCCTCCAAAAATTAAAATTTGATTTTGTTTTATTGTAATTGCTAAAGATGTATCACAACCAAACCAAGAAAAACCAGGATCAACAGGTTTAAATAAATTCCAACCTTCATTAAAATTTTTGATATTAATAAATTCAATATTATCAATTGATTCAATTTTATTAGAACCTCTTATAACATACAAATAATTATTATTATATATACATAATGAAGGGTTTAATCTTGTAATATTTATATCTGGCATTTTAATCCATTTTTTTTTAGTAATATTAAAACAATAACAATTATTCAAATAATTATTATTTTCACTCATTCCTCCAATAATATATAAATTATTATCAAAATATATTGATGAATGAAAAGCTCTTTTTTGAGGCATTTTATCAATAAATTCTATTTTCATTGATGACCATCTAAAAGATAATAATATATTACTTGAATCATAATTTCCAAATTCAATTCCTCCTGAAATAAAAAATAAATCAAAATCATCAAATATTACTGAAAGTGAATGATTTAATGAAGGAAAATTTTTTAATGTTTCTTTAAAATCTTTTGTTTGATATTTTTCAAGACGTGTATCATATAAACTTATTTTTGTTGTATTTTCTGTATAACTTATTATAAATCTTTTATATGATTGATGAAAATTATAAGATATTTCATTTAATAATAAACAATAATCTGAAACTATTTTGTCATTTATTTCTTGAGAATTTTTATCTATTTGATTTATTAATAATGTATTTGTATTTATATATTCATTTGAATATTTATTCATTTTATTTAAAATATCTTTTATTTTATTAAAATTCTTTACTGTTTTATTCATTATTTGAATTTCATTATATTCTTTTTTATTAATTTCAAATGAGTTATTTACTTTTTTATTTTGAGATTCTTTATATTTTTTTTCTTTCATTTCTAAATTATTTAAATTATTTTGATTCATAAATAAATTTCTTTTTCTTATAATTTCATAATTTCTTTTTCCTCTTGGACTTAATTTTACAGGATCTTCATTTAATAAATTATCAAAATTCCCTTTATTAAATTGATAATTACTTAAATAATTACTAACACTTTGAGCCAATGGATTTATATTATTATTCAAAAATGAATTATCTTTCATTAAATTATTAATCTTTTTCTTTTCAGTAAAAACTTTCACCCCATCAAGTCCAACTATAATTTTATTTATAGTTTTAGGTTCTTCAATGTCTTCTAAAATATCATCTATAAAAAAACTACTTTTTGGGTATTCATCAAAATTTTCAATTTTTTTTTCTAATCTTGGTTGTGCACTATATCTTATTTCATTTGAAATTTCATTATTTACATTAAAATCATCTTCATAAGTTAATGTAGCATCTTCATCTTTTTCTTCATTATTTTTTTTTAAATTATTTTGTAAAGGGATTTTTTTCTTATTATTTTTTGATAAAGTTGATTTAATTAAATTTTTAGGATTTCTTAATTTATTATTATCTGAAAATATATAATTTTTTAATATATCATTTTTTGGAGTATCATTATCATATGTTTTTAATAAATTTTCTAATTCTTCTAAATCAATGTTATTAAAGAAATTATGATTATCTCTACAAATTTCTAAAAATTTAATTATTTCTTTTTTAGAATTGTCAATGTTAA